>Ga0190360_1000025_pt1 | contig 73306 bp, 62 predicted proteins | sample 48721834_MG_FD_161271 | JGI IMG/M metagenome (GOLD analysis project Ga0190360, IMG submission 161271) | Hydrothermal vent microbial mat bacterial communities from Southern Trench, Guaymas Basin, Mexico - 4872-18-3-4_MG | ecosystem: Environmental > Aquatic > Marine > Hydrothermal vents >...
TAGGTTATTAACCGTTTCTATTTCTTTGAAATTCAATCCAATAACATCCCCAGTTTTATCATCAACACCAATAATAATCAAGCCGCCTTCAAAATTGGACATTGCAACCATTTCTGCTGCAATATCGCCCGACTGTTTAGCCCTGATTTCTCTTTTAAATTGGATGAGGCTGCTTTCCCCACCATTAACCAAGTTTAGCAATTCAACTGTATTCATTTGTGTTCATTTAAGTTATTTTCTATCATGATACACGATTGTGTCGTAATCAATAAGATATTAAACATTATAACAATACCTTCGCCAAATTGTAAAAACAGTCAATTTTGAGCAGCCGTAAATTTGTAACTTATTGATTTTACTAAAAATAAAATCAGTATTTTTTTGAAATGGCTAAAATTTTAAATTGGCGAAGGTATTGAAATATAAAACATAATTACTTAGGAACAAATATTAAAAATTAAATTTTTTTGCAAAATTCGTAAAATTTGGTTATACTATGGATTGTCAGGTAAATAATTGAACTTAGGGTAATGAGACTTTAATAACGTCCAAAACTTTTTGTGTTTGTTTATTTAATTTGTTGTACTCAATAGATTGACAAAAAATATATGGAATCTTTGAATCAGGTTCTTTTACATAAAAATAGTCGAGTCGGACCCGATATGAATGCCTGGTTGGCACATAATGGTGGTGATGGTTTGGAAATTGCTTTACTGGAACCTAGCACTATCATTGAGATCATAAAAAAAGCAGGATTAAGGGGCTTAGGAGGCAGTGGTTTTCCAACACACCAGAAATGGACAATGTTGGCTAAACAAACTCAAAGCAAAGAAAAATATTTAATTTGCAATGCTAACGAAGATGAACCGGGAACTTTTAAAGATGGTATTTTATTAGAAGAAACCCCCCATCAATTGATTGAAGGGGCAATGATTGCCGCCCTGGCTACAGGTGTTAATCGCATTGTTTTTTATATTAACCCTGATTTGGAAGATGCGATTATCAATGTACAACGTGCGGTGAAACAGTGGGAAGAATCTGAACTTTATTTTAAAGTATCAGATTACATTAAACAACCATTAACATTTTCCGTATTACCCACTTCTGGGCATTATATCGGTGGTGAAGAAACGGCTGCCATTGAAACAGTCGAAAATAAATTTCCATTTCCTCGTCGTAAACCCCCATTTCCAGCTGAAAAGGGAGTGAATGGTTGCCCTACTCTGATTAACAATATTGAGACTTTATGTAATGTTCCGCACATTTTAAAAAATGGAGCCCAATGGTATCAGAATTTAGGCTTATGTGATGCGTGTGGTACCAAAATTTATTCCTTAAGTGGAGATGTATTATCGCCTGGCGCTTATGAACTACCGATGGGGACTTCTCTGTCTGAGTTGATTAATACTTATGGTGGCGGGATGTTATTAAACAAAAAATTCAAGGCGGTTTTCACCGGTGGTCCTTCTAACACCTTATTGACACCCAAGGACTTAGATGTACCCTTAGATTTTGACTCCGTTGCCGCTCGCCGTTCTAGTTTAGGAACAGGTGCTATGATTGTGATTTCTGAAGGCACAGGGATTGTGAAACGAGTAGCAGAATATGTTAATTTTTTTGCTCACTCTTCTTGTGGGCAATGCCCTCCTTGTAAAACAGGTTCTTATTATATCGCGATGTTATTGAACAAGATTGATACAGGGCAGGGTCGTAGAACAGATTTGGATGCATTAATTAACCTTTGTGAAATTTTGCCAGGCAGTGGACGCTGTGCTTTAATTAATGGTGCCGTTAAGGTGTTGGAGAGTTCCTTGTACCATTTTATGGGAGAATATGAACAGTCATTGAAAGACTGATTTCAAATCGAAATTCGCATTGACAATTTAGGACACCCACAAGGATGTGCAGCCTACGTATAAATATTGTTATAGGCTGCACACCTTTATGCTTGCCCTGAGTAATTACGACTATTTTTTGAACAAATTTTCCCTTTTCAAGGAAACACTGATGAAAAAAAACCATTTTGTTATTAGGAATGAGGTTTTAGTTTTCTTCAAAAAACTCAAACCTCGAAAGTATATTATTCAATTCTCATTCCTTAGTAGTCTAAATGTAATATTATTAAGTGCTAGCTTAATGCAACCGGCAATAGGAGGTGAAATTTATAGCTATGTGGATGCCAATGGTGTGACCAATTTCACGAACAAGCCACCCAAAACTTCTCGACGAATCACAGTCAAATCTTTTCCAGAAGAAGAAACAACGGTAACGGAACAAGCGGGCATTTATAATTGTTCACAATCAAACCGTGATGCCTGTTTCACGGATAAATCAGCCGGTGTGAATACGGGAATGAATGAACTTTTAGGTTCAAATGGGAATTATTCTTTCACTGAAAAACAAACTTCCAATACTAGCCAAACGAGGATTTACAAATGTGTTAATTTAAATGGGGGCGTTGCTTACACCGATAAACCGCCTAAAAATTCGCGTTGCAAAGTAATTTATCAAAAACGCGGAAATCCTGTCGCTTCATTTTCGATTCCTTATCGCAAAAGTAAGGTCCATCGAAAATATAAAAACTATCAAAATTTGATACAAGATGTCGCAACCAGTACTCAGTTAGAACCCGCTCTCCTACATGCTGTCATTCAAACAGAGTCAGCTTTCAACCCTAAAGCCGTTTCACCAAAAGGGGCAGTCGGTTTAATGCAATTAATGCCCGCAACAGCGAGACGCTTTGGAGTGAAAGATAGAACCAATGCTACCGCTAATGTTTATGGTGGTGCTCGTTATTTACGCTATTTATTAGGCTTGTTTAACAATGACTTAAAGCTAGTGTTAGCAGCCTATAATGCGGGAGAAAATGCGGTCAAACGCTATGGCAATAAAATTCCGCCCTATCGTGAAACAAGAGGTTATGTCAAAAAAGTGATGAGGCTTTATCGGGCTTATCAGAATCGGATGTAAGTCAAGTAAAATCATAAACAACTCAGCTTTCTGATTGGAGCAGAATTGCCTCTACATTTTGATATTGTGGGGGCAATCCATCGAGTTGCCATTCAAGAATAAAGAAATCAGATTTTTTTCAAAAATCGGATTTCTACACTGATCAACATTAGTATAGTTACGTAAAATCCGACTGATAACTGAAAAAAAGGGCGGTGACTTATGAGCAAAGGCTTACGAATATCACTCATTGGTATGGGATTATTTTTTATTCTATTGGGCATTTTTTTAAATTTCCAACTCTATACCAGTTTAGCCGGTGATTCTTCACTATATAAATATAGTTATGGTGCGATTGGTATAGGATTAGACGTATCTAAAGTGATATGTCTCATTTTAGGTGCCTTTTTAATTAAAGAAGCTGCAAGTACTTTAATTTTTGCAGGTTTTTTTTCTTTAGCATTCTATTTCATTTTATCTCTGATTTCCTGGGCTGCAGGCTGGGGGTTCACGCTAGTTGTCACACAAAACTATGAAAATCAAGCCTTTCAACGGAGTCTCCAAGTACAAGCGACTCAAGCTACAGTTGATGATGCTATCGCTGAAATTAAACGACTCTCCCAATATGCTGATTCGGCACAAGTGACTCAAGCACAGTCAAAACAAGAACAATTACAAACACAATTGGATAAATTATGGGCTTCTCCTGCGCTTAACAGTTTGGGACACCGTACAGGTAAAAGTGTCCAATCACAACTAAACGGTGTCTGTCCTGGCAACTCATGGTATCAAAAAAAATATTGCCCCCAAATACAACGTATTCAATCACAAATGACAACCTACCAAACGACGCTCACTCATCATGCTTCTTACCTATCAGCACTGAAACATAAAAATGCTATGATTAAAGAGTTAAGTCAAATGAATCTAGCCGGTATCAATCCAGATTCCTATATGCATCCACTTTTTATTGGTATGGGAACGATTTTTGACACGACCCCGCAGTTGGTAAAGTATCGTCTGTTACTACTGACTTCTGCAATGATTGAATTATTAGGCAGCTTATTCTTTGTTATTGGCTTACTTTTGAGAGCACAAACTTATACCATAGCAGATATAAAAATTATGGAAAAACAAAAACAGGAATTATTAGCTGAATTAGGAGTCAGTGTTAAAGATTTGGGAAATACTGATTATCCTAAACTGAATTCAACGGTTAAAACGGTAACTCCCCAAAAATAATATACCCATTTAGGCACTTTGAGGTTGAATTCAAATACAATATTTTAATTGTTCTCAATAATGCCAGTATCAATATACTGAAAAAACATGGGCTTACTCAATGGGGGCATTTACCTGTTTATCTATTCGCCGTATTTACGCCATTATAATACTTGAAATCTTTATCAGTACCATTCTTATAACCGTTATAATATTTATTTGCAATAAAATTAATAAAATAATCACTCATTCCATTTAAAAAAGCATATTGCTCATTTTCTTTTTTATGATGATTAGAGTGATATTTTTTTGATAATAAAATACCACTTTTTTGTAAAAATAAAATGATTTTGGAATGAGAATTATGACATAAGTAATGAGATACTTCAGCTATTGAAGATAAAATTCCAATATAAATGAGTGTAATCAAAACAATAGGATTGATATGTAGATAATATAAACATAAAGTAAATAATAAATAAGGAACTAACCAAAATTTGGAACCTGATTCATTAAAATAAATCACTAAAATACGATTATTTTTATATTTAGTTTGTTTATGATGTAAATGAAAACTCGCAATAAATGGTCCAAATATGGAGTTATAATTATCATTATTATCCATATACATATGAACTAAACCATTTATAAAATCAGTTATAAAATAAGCCACCATAAAACTTATCATATACCAATACCAATTCATGCTTAATTGAAAAAGCAAAACAAAAAGTATAATTTGTATAGATACATTTAATATAGATACGAATTTATAGACATATTGATATATCTTATTAGTATTATATTTATCCATAGCACTATTAAATTCTTCCTGTTTATTGCTTAGTTTATTCTTTTCTTCTATCATAATTTTATTTCTTGTGAATAAATAAACAACTGATAACATCATTAACAATATAAAATATATTAATGAATGAATCAATATCATAACATAATCAATCGAAAAATGTAAACTTTCTACTATCCATCCTGAAACATTCCCAAAGCTAAAGCTTTGTTTTTTAAAGTAAACGATTTTGTTAGAAAGATTCTACAAGCGTTTTCCCGATGCCCGTAGTGTATTGGGTGGATTAAAACAAATCTGACAGGCTTACTTCAGTCGAACTATCCAAAACCTGTCAGTTCTAAAATCCGTAAAACTACTGTGTGCGATAAGAAGCGTGACAAGCCACACAAATAGCGGTGATATTTTGCAAGGCGGCATAAGCCTTTGTCGTTTCACCTGTTCTAGCCATTTGCGCAAATTCATCTACCGATTTGTGCATAGTCATACCAATCTGTCGCATTCCAATTGGCATAAATTTACCTGGTCCCATACCCGTACCACCACCGATTCTCCAATTACCTATTTGAGTTTCGGCAATTCCAGCAGCATCCTTTAGCTTGCCATCTGCGAGCAAACCCAGAATCTGATTCAAAGCGATGAGATTGTTTAACATCCTTTGACGTAGGATTTTTTTCGCCATTTCAGGCATTTCTACAAATTGACGGGCATCATCTACTATTGGTATTTGATTATCAGGGCTGTTTTGCCCAAAATGCTTTCCCCTGCCCTGCCCCATTCCTCTGCCTGGTCCACAAGGATCCATTTCCCAGCCCTGTCCACATGAGCCCGTTCCTTGATCACTGGATATAGTGGCATTTTGTGCCTCTGATTGCGCGAAACTATTACTGCCTATCCAAGCGAATAGGACCAAAACGACAGTGGCGAAAATACCAATAATTTTGTGTCTCATAACAAGTTCTCTTTAGGTTTTATAATGGTTTCGTTTTCAAACCGAGATTTGATTAATTAAAAGAAATCCAAACTTTAGTTTGACTGAACCAAGCTAAATCTTGAACACCTGAAGATTAATTGTTTTTGCAGTTGCCATTGTTACTGCCATTGCAGTTGCCATTATTGCTACCATTGTTGCTACCATTGTCATTATTGCCATTGCCATTATTGCCATTGCGGTTGCCATTGCCATTATTGCTGCCATTGCGGTTGCCATTACGGTTGCCATTGCAGTTGTTGCCATTGCAGTTGCCATTATTGCTGCCATGATGACGGTTGCCATGATGCCCGCCCCGCCCACAAGTGTCCATTCTTCCTTGTTGTTCACAAACTCCCATTCCTTGAACACTGGGTACGGTAGCAATTTGTGCCTGTGCAAAACTATAACTGCCTATCCAAGTAGATAGGGCTAAAACGACGGTGGTGAAAATACCTAAGATTTTGTGTTTCATAACAAGTTTCCTTTAGATTTCAGAATGGTTTCGTTTTCAAACCAAGATTTATAGTAATGGTTAATTGTTAATGGTTAATTGTTAATGATTATTTAATATAATTATCAATGACTTAAATTATATAAGTGTAGTTATGTAGGGCTCCTAAAGTCTTTTTTTTGCCCACCAACCGTTAAAAAAAAGTCCAAAAATTACCCGTTAGTAGTATAACAAAATTATAGGAGCTACTAACTTTTGATGATATAAAAGAAATACCCTTTTTTTTTTAAAATTTCTGTACCTAATGGAATTTGGGAACGATAGAAGGAGGGGCGTAGGTTTCCAAAATACCCTTTTTTCAAAAAAGGCTATTTCTGTACCTGAAAAATCCAGGCGTAAACCTGCCAGGTCTTCAAGACCTGGCAGGTTTTTAAAGATGGGAACGAAACTTCTTTTCAGCTTTCTAGTGACGATCACGTCATTGGTTTAACTCTTCCATAGTCACGATACCGTTTTCATCAGCATCAAATCTATCGAACAGAGGCACGTTTGCGGTAAATTCGCTGATAGAAATTTGCCCATCCCCATAGTTATCCAAACGTTCAAGCTGATTACCAAAACCATTACCAAGACAACCACCCATTCCTTGCCCATTGCCACGTCGGTTTGCTATAGCACCGTTTTGATACTGTTCTTGGGCCCTAAAACTTTCCAACTCCGCAAAATTGACTAAGCCATTTCCATCAACATCCATTTCATCAAAGTGAGCAGTACGCACCAATTGGACTTCATCAAGTGTGATCTGTTCATCTTGATTGACATCAAAGCGTTCCATTAGCCGATCTATTCGAGCTTGTATCCGATCAGGGCGCATTTGAGCTTGATTTCCATCCATAGCACTTTGTCCATTACCCCAGCCACCTTGCTGGTTTCCGCCACCACCATATCGAGCCATCGTAACGTTAGCCGCAAGACTCAACGCAATCGCAGATGATAATACAACAATCTTTTTCATAATAAATACTCCTGATAGAAAAATTAACCAAGTTAATTTGATTAATTTGAAATTGCCCACAATAAATTTAACAATGGGTACATTAAACCAAAACTTTGTAAATGGTTTATGTTTCAAAAAGACTTTTTTGTCATAAAATGTGTCTTATGAGCGATTGTTTACATTTGCTTACAATTATTTTTAAAGTGGCATAAACCTGACAGATTTTTTGGACACAACTTTTTCAGCACTATCCGAAATCATTTAACCTTATTATTATGAAAAACCGACTTGATCACATCCTTATAGTTGACGATGATTTAGAAATATGCCGCTTATTACAGGATTATTTAGAAAAAAATGGCTTCCGAGCAACCGCCGTGAGCAATGGTAAAGCCTTATGGCGAACATTTGATGAAAAAAAAATAGATTTGGTGATATTAGATTTGATGTTGCCTGGTGAAGATGGGTTAGAACTTTGTCGCAATTTACGCGCCCGTTTCAATATTCCTATTATTATAGTTAGCGCATTGGGAGAAGAAACGGATCGCATCATTGGTTTAGAAATGGGTGCCGATGATTATCTACCTAAACCTTTTAATCCACGCGAATTGCTGGCGCGAGTTAAAGTGATATTACGTCGTACTCGTACTTTACCTGGTCAAGATGAAATAGAAGTCGAGACGAAATCGCGATTAATTTTTGCTGATTGGACGCTAGATTTGGTGACACGTCATTTAGTCTCACCAGCAGGGGTTGTGATTCCATTGAGTGCAGGCGAGTTTCGTTTATTGCGTGTCTTTTTGAAACATCCAAAACGGGTGTTAACGCGGGATCAATTATTAGAATTAAGTCAAGGGCGGGAAGCTTTAGTTTTTGATCGAAGTATTGATGTATTAGTAGGCAGGCTGCGCCGTCATTTAGGGGAAAATGCTAAAAATCCGACTATCATAAAAACGGCGCGAGGGGCAGGTTATGTTTTGGCTACCGAAGTGCAGAAAGACTCTAATGATTCATTAACAAATAACCATATTTATTAACCATTAACCATTAACCATTAATAATGCGCCTCTTACCCGCTTCCTTATTTGGTCGTTTAGTTTTAGTGCTATTGACCGGTTTGTTGTTAGCACAAGTGTTAAGTATTTTTATTTTGTTCAAAGATCGGCACAGACAAAAATTTAAACTCCAAGAAAAACAGTTAATTTTGCGTATGACTGAAACGGTCAAAATGTTGGATTCTTTGCCACATCAAAAACGGGAACCACTACTTACCGTACTCAATACTTTGCGTTTACGGGTTTTTTTGAACTCAAATATTGAGTGTTTAGAAGGAAAAACCTATTCACCTGTTTTTGCATCCATTGTGATGAGTCTGCACCGCCACTTAGGAAATGATCAGCCTTTATGTATTGTTGAGACTAATCCACCACACACTCACAGTTTGATAGGTAATTTTTTCAAAGCACGCTGGCATCCTCCGTTTTATGCTAAAATACAATTGCAGGATGGTCATTGGGTTAGTTTTGAACACCTTCATCCTCAGGAAGCCATAACGACACCTTGGCGATTATTGCTCATTTTGGCTATCTTATTGATCACGGTGCTGAGTTTATCTATAATGACAGTGCGCTGGCTCACTCGTCCTTTAGCCATTTTGGCAGATGCCGCAGAACATTTAGGACGCGACATTCATCATCCCCCACTTTCTGAAAATGGTCCGACAGAAGTACGTCGCGCCGCTCACGCTTTTAATCTCATGCAAACGCGACTCACCCGTTATTTAGAAGATCGCGCCCGTATTCTCACCGCCATTTCCCATGATTTAAAAACACCCCTCACACGTTTACGTTTACGAGTAGAACAATTAGAAGAACAAAAATGCCGCGATAACTTTATCAGAGATTTGGATGAGATGCAATCCATGACGGCAGCGACTTTAGACTTTATGCGGGGATTAGAAATTATCGAACCCGTTCAACCTTTAGACATTCGTGCTTTATTAGAAAGTCTGCAAGCAGATTATGAAGAAATGGGATTACCCGTGACAATTGCTCATGAATATACGCCTCCGCCGTTATCTACTCATCCCCAATCTCTCAAACGTTGCCTTGTCAATCTTATCGATAATGCACATAAATACGGTCAACGAGTGACAATTAGCCTTAAAAAACAGGAAAATCAATTACTTATGATTGTTTCAGATGAAGGGCAGGGCATTCCAGAAGCAGCTTTAGAAAGCGTTTTTGAGCCCTTTTATCGTTTAGAAAAATCTCGCAATCGTGCGACAGGTGGCACGGGCTTGGGATTGAGTATCGCAAGAAATATTGCTCGCGCTCATGGGGGAGATATTATTTTGCGTCATCGTGTTGGTGGTGGGTTAGAGGCGATTATTAGTTTGCCCCTATTAGGCTGTTTGGAAATTCCCACTATCCTGCACTAATCAAGCACTATTTAAGTAGGTATGCAAAAGTCTTTTAACATTTTTGTTTTCTGCTAAAGCACTGATTATTAATGATATTTTTGATCCTAATTTTCGACATTGAGAATCATCTTTGGATCGTGTAATGCACCTTATAGAGGGACTTTCATGATTATCCAGAACACCTATGTTCATCATATATAGTTTATCGGAAAAGTAAGCACTTCGTCAATATGAGCTGCCCCCGTTATTAACATTAATAAGCGATCTAAGCCGAGTGCGATGCCAGCACAATCAGGTAATCCCGCCTCTAAGGCACTTAAAAAACGTTCATCTAATGGATAAGTGGGCAAATTGAGGGCTTTTCTTTTCGCTAAATCTTGCTTAAAGCGTTGCTGTTGCTCAACCGGATCGGTTAATTCGTAAAAACCATTGGCTAATTCAATACCTTGTATATACACCTCAAAGCGTTCTGCCAGTTGTGGATTATCCACCCGTTTTCGCGCTAAAGCGGCTTGGCTGGCTGGATAATCCATTATAATGCTAGGGCAGTTTTGCCCTAAATGGGTTTCAATCTGGTGAGAAAAGATGAGTTGTAAACAGGTATCACGATCTAAGTGATGTACTTTTGCTACACCAAATTGACTGGCATAGTTTTGTAAGGATAATAGGGAACTGTGCAAAGGATGTAAACCGGTTTGCTGTTCAAACACGGCGCAATAACTTAAACGTTCAGCTGGTGGCGAATCTAAGATTTGATGTAATAATTGCTCAACTTCCTGAATTAAATCTGCTTGCTTAAAACCAGGGCGATACCATTCTAATAAACTAAATTCTGGATTATGCCATCGCCCCGCTTCACCATCACGAAAAACTTTAGTGATTTGAAAAATGGCACCACTATCCGCCGCTAATAGCCGTTTCATGGCTAATTCTGGTGAGGTGTGTAAAAACAAACGCTTATGATTGGGACCATGATAATCTGTCCAAAAAGGCTCAATATGTGGATCAGGTACACAGCCACTAGAAAGAATAGGTGTTTCTACTTCTAGCACCTGGCGATCCGCAAAAAATTGACGAATATTGTTATATAAACGCGCCCGTTTCCGCAAAGTTTCTAAATGGGCGGTGGGTTGCCATATCGGTGTCATTATTTTTTTACATTTTAAGGGCTGATACGCAGATCAGCCCCTATGTTTATATATTTTTGTAAAACAAAACAAGGTGTTCGCTGAATTGTATCGTTAAAGCTACATCTGTGTTTTGAACTAAATCGAATGCTGCCAGTGGAATTTTTAGTCACGGTGGCAAATTTCAACGATAGGGAAGCATTAATTAAAATGTGGGTTGCCGGTATAACTTACATTGGGACCGAGGCTATATGTCCTTTAAGCAAATTGCATTTTAGCAGTGCGTTCTTCCACCCATTTTTCCAAATGTTCTTGATGTTGTTTTAATTCATTTTCTGCTTGTTGGCGTTCAGAAATAGCAGAAAGCAATGCTTGATTTTGCTCCTCCAATTGTTTTTTCTGTTCATAAAGTTCCAGAAAAACGCGTACTTTGCCCTGCAATATCTCAGGCACGATAGGTTTAGTGATAAAATCAACCGCACCCACTTCGATGCCCTTTATTTTATAATAGTTTTCACTAGACTTGTCCGGAAATAATTAATTCATATATTTCATAGACTTAATATAACCTGAAAAATAAAACCTGAAAAATCAATAAGTTACCTAAAAATGGCCGTTGAAAAATAAAATTGACCACATATTATTGAAAATAAATAAATTTAAACAAATCATTCCGCTAAAATAGGAACCTAAAAGATGAAGAGATTTAAAGTGAAGTTTACCGCTAAAAATTTAATGGGAAACGCCGGACTGGTTCATCTTGGCAAATTTAATGTTTTTATCGCCTTCCTAAACGGATTTGGAAGGTGTTTGCCGAGGGCTGATAGTGGTTTTTTTAATGGTGCTTTGTTAGAACCTGTTCAAGAACTTTTTAGTGTGTTAAAATAAACGTAGAAATAAACTTAAAAATTTAACAGGAGAATTTAACATGAGAAAAACCTATACCAGCGATATTAACCGCGAACAATTTGAAGCCATTCGCCCAGAATAATTGGGGTCAGAGTAAAATTAATAATTTAGAGAAATAACCCAAAAAACTATCAATCAATATCTATACCTAATCTAATTGGTGATAAATGGTTCACTACATAAATTAATATTACTCTGAACCCAATTATTTGATGTATAAAAGTCCAAGATTAAAAATTAAATAGAGCATGGCCCCTTTTTTATTTTGCTAGATTTAAGCATCATAAAATGCACAATGCTGACATTCTTTTGGAATTTTTTTATTGTTTTTCCAATCCAACCCCATTTTCTCTCTTCTTTCATTAATCGCGCTTAAATCATCATCTACATGACCAAGAATTAAATCACCATTGTCTATTCCTATTGAAGAAACACAACCACAGGCACCAATTGTACCATTACTATTAAATGTTAAGCTTTTTAAACGATTACAAGGGATTTTTTTATTTCTTAAATTAGAAACAATTTTTAAGCCTTTATCTTTACCCTGTGATAGATCATTTAATGAATCATACTGATCAGCAGCAAATACAGAAAAATGTTTATATTTACTCGGATTAAACAAATCTTTGGCTTCTTCAAAATTAAGTTGATTCAAATCAGGTACACGCAATTCAATATGAACAGGTATCGTTAAGTTTCTCGCTTTCAATTCATTCAGCAAAGAAATGATATTATTTTTTACTTTATCAAATTTATTGATACCATACATAAAATTATAGGTATTTGCATCGACCCCTCCCACACTAATAAGCATGGACAATTTCTGCAAATTTTCCAAGTTCAATAATATATTCAATTGTTTATCATCTAGAAGAATACCATTGGTAAACATTGATACTATTGTGACGTATTCTTCATTTAACAACGTTTGTAAGTAAGTAGACCAATTTCTATTACACAAATTTTCTCCAACACGTGGACACATGACAATGACACTCTTTCTACTTTTTCTTATATGCTCTATGCATTTAGAAAAAGTTTCATCCGTCATATTCACTAAATTAGTCTTGCTTTTAGCTAAATGCGGATAGGAACAGAAAATACATTTAGCATTACAATAACTAGAAATTTCTATACCGTAATTATCTCTTAAAACACCGGGAAAAAGAGTTTTTAATAAACGGCGAACAAATTTATTGCTACCATATATTTTTCTTAAACGTTTATTTGTAGAAAAGTGAAGATATAATTTCGTTACATATTTATTTAATTGTTTATTGATTCTTTGCATAAATATCTCTGTTGTTAAACTAGACGAGTTCCGTTTGGTAGTTCGATGGCAATCCACAAATCAACGGTATTGTAACGGTTACAAACCCGTAAATCTTCCTGTAACTTGACTTCGAGGGAGTCTCCAACATAATAAGTGGGAGGTGACAATAATAATTCTTCACCCACCACTTGATCATTGAGAATAAATTTCAAACTAGAAAAAACATCCCCGCTACACTGTGGTAAAACGACACCATCAGGGGGGGGTTGAAGATCCGCCAGGGTAAGCGTTGTTGTAGTAGTACAGGTTGCAGACACTTCGTCCGCGGAAGCTGTCATTAACAATGATGACATCATTGTGAGTAAAACGGCGAGTTGATATTTCAGTTTCACGTTAATCTCCTTTCTCATAAAAAACAAAATCAATGTTAAACTCATAGGGGATGTTGTACAAAGGACCAGGACCATGTATACTCAAAAATCCGTTATCAGTGACCCCGTCAATCATTAATAGCCAAAAATGACTTTCATGATTTAGGCATCCATACTACTACATCTTGAAAAAAAGGTCAAGCCCTTCTTGAAAATAATTTTAAGGTCAAAAAAAATATTTCTTCAAATATTACAATTTTAAAGACTTCAGCCAATCATAAAATATTTTTTTATATTCATATTTTTAATTGGCAATTACTAATTTCTAATTGAATTAGAAATTAGTCTGCCCTACTGATGCCCAGGTATAAAACCACTTTGAACAAGACTTAATTTCTTTCTAGGATAGATCGGATTATTTTTATGATTGATATGGTTTAATCCGGTTAATCCGTCAAGAAGTGTAATCCTGTTCAAACATGATTTAATTTTATAGGAGTAAACGATGCAAGCAATGACATTAAATGAAGCGGCGCAAGATTTATTGAACGTGTTAGAAAGCCATTAGAAATACTCTTTTTGGCAAAAATAGTATTTCTTTAAGCCTTTTAACTTTAAAAACTTGAACATCGAGAACCCGCTCAAGAAATCCAATTTTTTGAAAAAATCACAAAAATTATTAATGATGATTTTCAAAAATATTAAACAAGTCAAGTTACCTAAAACCGCAAAAGTGGGTAAGGGCTTTACGATTATCGTAGAAACTGATGGCAAAATGCCCTTTGCACAAATTATTGTGCGCCATACTGATGGTTGGGAGTGGATTGTCAAGGGGCAGCACGTTGTTGAAGGAAGGCTTTGAGAGTGAGAATGATAACCATCCGCGATGGATTTAGCAACTTGCCGGTAGAAGAAGTATGAACACCATTTTTGAGGCTCATTCACTGGAAAGAAACTATCAGTTTCTTGATGAACTACCAGAATCGCTTTATCCGGTAGTGGTGACGCATACACAGGGCCAGTTGCAGCAACGTGTGCAAGGCATCATGGCATGGCGAAGGGCACTGCTTGATGGTCATTTGCCCAATGAGCAGCATATAGACTGGCCCAATCAACCTGCCCTTGGCAAAATACTGAGTGTTTTAGGCCAATTGGATATTGCGCGTTTCTGTCAGCAACAAACTGAGTTAACCGATCACTTGTTGCTAGAGGTTTGTGAAGCTGTTAGTCAATTTGAAAAAATACAAGGTGAACAGTTTAATAAACATTTTGAAGAGTTAAAGCGACTAGAAGAACAGCGCAAAAGAGAACAAATTCGACAGAATAACTTACGAAAACAATCTGCCCGCAAAAGCAAAGTTGTCAAAAACTTTAAAGAAATCAAAGAGTTATCCACTGATGAGCCATCAAAGGAGCAAAACTTTGATATGCCATCCCTCTCACTCAAGTTGGACGCTGAAACGCTTGAACAACTTCAGAAAGAAGCCTTGCGCCTTGCTGGTGAAAATGCTGCTGATCTGACAAGTGAACAATTTCTACAAAACTGGCAAGAAAGAGCGCGGATATGGCATGAGTTGGCAGAAGTGTTCGATGAATTAGGTAGTTTATTGGGACGAGGCTGGGACTTATCCCAAGGCGTGTTAGCGAGTCAAGGCTGGTTAGAAATGGTTCGATTACGCAAACTGCTTGAACAGATTCCTCAGCTAAAAGAATTGGTACGCACACTGGGAAAAATGCAGATTTCGACTGAAGAAGATGCCATGCCTGTGACGGAACAACTCTTTGAACCCGTGAAACGCCTAATTGAGGAACTTAAAGAAATTCAGAGTCCCTTAGCACCAATGGAAACGCGGGGTATTATCCGATCCGATGATATTTCCAGAATGCTGCCCAGTGAATTAGTTTTTTTGGGACATCAGCAGTTAAAAATGTTATGGCATGCCCGCCGTGCCGAAAAGGCTTTACTGACTTATCGTGTAGAAGGCGTATTATCAGAACATGTACTGACTGAAAAGGAAGTCTTAGAAAGCAAACAACAGCCTGGAAAAAAAGAACATTTGGAAAGGGGCCCTATTATTGTTTGTCTCGATACTTCAGGTTCAATGCAAGGTACCCCAGAAATGGTCGCAAAAGCCCTAACATTGGAAGCCATGCGTGTCGCACTGACGGAAAAACGCGCCTGTTATCTGTATGCGTTCAGCGGCCCTCAACAAGTCATCGAACATCAATTAGAATTAACGGAGCAAGGGTTAACAAAGTTTATGGCTTTTTTGATTCAATCTTTTCATGGTGGCACCGATATTCAAGCACCTCTCGAAAAGGCGATGGCAAAACTAGATACCGAAGAATGGAAACGAGCCGATATTATGATAGTTACCGATGGAGAATTTTCAGTACCTTCCAATACCGTTGAACTGATTAACAAAGCCAAAGAAAAAAATAAGTTACGAATACATGGTGTATTAGTCGGGGGCTGGAATAGTTCAGCTATAGAAAAACTTTGCAACCCAGTTCATCGGTTTTCTAATTGGCAAAAATTTTAACTTTCGAGGTTCAAGTTTTCCTCGTTCCAAAATTCTATTTTGGAAGAACTAAATTAGTCATAAAAAATGGGATAAACCCCGTTTTTATCGTACCCACCCTACGTTCACTAAATTAAGTATTAGAAATCCGATTTTTGCAAAAAATTGGATTTCTTGAAGCCCTTAAGGTATTTTCAAAACACCTGACAGGTTTTTAAAGCTTGTCAGGTTATTAAGTATCTGTGTGTTTGCCACTTCCTTGTGAAGTGTTTGCTCTTTGTGAAGTTATTTATCTGAAACGCTATTTTTTGAACGATGTATGATAGAATAGTAACTGTTGTAGTTATTGCTTTTAATTGGGCTTAGAATGTGTTCGTAGTAATTGAGCTAAATCATGGCGTTCTATTTCACTAATTGCTATCTGCAATGTCCATTCAAATAATTGTTCTGATGTCATTGTCGGTTCAATGTGATTGACTACTAAAAAAGTCAGCATACAGTCAGCAGCAGTGCGTTTATTACCGTCAAGAAAAGCGTGGTTTTTTGCCAGTGAAACGCAATATTGTGCAGCAGTTTCATAAAGATCATTAGTGATTGATTTGATCGTGATGGATAACTAACACTGCTTCAAGTCCAATAAATTTTGGCATACATTAAGACTCCGCTAATTGTTGGAAAGCCGGGCGATACTTTTGCAAAACTTTGTTATGTGCTTGCATGATTTCTTCTAATTCAGTCGTCACCGGTGTTAATATGACTTTGCCCGCTTCATAGCTAACATCAAATTTTTGCCCTTCTTGAAGATGTAGTGTTTGTACTACATTTATTGGGATTGTCGTAATGAAACTAGAACCCACTTTTTGTAATGCAACTTGACTCATTTTGATTACCCTATATATGAATGTATGTCTATTGTAAGATGTTCAATCTTGTATGTCAAACTTGTGGCATACAAGCCAGGCAAATAAAAAAACTCAAATGAACAACAATAGCATAACCCAACGAATCAACCAAGCCGCCGAAACCAGTGTGCCATCAGAAATCACCAAACTACCTCATTTAGTTGAAAACTTGGGGGACCCTATATGTTCCTTAAATATGTCATCAAAAGAATATATCTTCTACTCAAAGCATTATGAAAATCATGAAACTAAACACCACATTATACGAAAACCATCATACTCATTACCTCATGCAGGAAAGAGGAATTAAGCGTCCCAATGAAAAAATTGAAGATGTATTTAGAAGAGTAATAGTCTCGTTAGTGCATGAGGATTTACAATTAGATAATACTTGTACTATTGATGCTGGTTTTTTAGAACAGTTATTGTTTTTTACTAATAAAAAGATAATTGTTTATGGCACCCAAATTTTAACCCATGTGGGTCGAGAGGAGGCTTTTACTGCTGGAGCTTGTACCGTTTTATCTCCTACTGACGAACATGGCGAAATTGATTTCGAGAGTTTTGCCGAAGTTTCTAGGCGTGCCCTTAATATGGGAATTGGCACTGGATACGATTTATCTCGTACCCATTTTTCGCTTAATTTATTGAGACGTATATCTAGCTATTTATATGAAAAAGATCATGAATTACGAAATAAAAATAAGCGTCCTTCTGCGTCTATGATAACGCTTGAGGCAACACACCCAGAAATATTGCGCTTTATTTCTGCCAAAAATACAGCCGACTTTTCAAAGAGTCGCTTTAATATATCTGTCTTTGTAACGGAAGAACTCTTTGAAAGAGCACAAAATAATGAATCTTGGGGATTAATCAATTCAAATGGAAAAATGATAAACACAATTTCTGCTAAGTATCTACTATTACAAATTGCGAAAAGTGCTCATTATTGCGGTGAGCCTGGAATATTATTTAAGGATAGATTTGAAAGAGACAACCCGACACCGCAATGGAAATACATCAGTACAGCACCTTGTGCAGAACTCGCAATGGCAAAAGGTGATTTATGTCATTTTAGTTATATAAACTTAGCTGGTTTAGTTAATAAATATAGTAATGATTTAGTATTTGACTTTGCGTCTTTCGGAAAAGCGGTATCTGTGTTGGTTAGGCTACTTGATGCGGCGGTACAAATGACTATTAATAATGGTAATGATATTGCAGAACTTTCTTCCCTTAGAAGAAGAATAGGTGTTGGTATTACAGGTTTTGCAAGTTTGTTGATAAAGTTAGATATACCTTACGCATCTAAAGAAGCAATAAGGCTGGCTGAAAAAATTTCAGAATATCTAGATTTCCACGCTAAAAAGGCTTCAATGCTTCTTGCTAAACGAAGAGGTGCTTTTCCAGCTTTTATGAATAGTAAATATACCGAACCTGAATGGGTGAAAAGAAAACACTGTCACCGAACGGGTATTTTGGCAGAGGAAAAATGGGAAGAACTATATCATAACATTCAAGAATGGGGAATGCGTAATGCTTCGACTACCGTTTTTCCTCCCGCAGGAACAAGCAGCCAAATAGCCAATATATCCACCAGTTTTGAACCCTATTTTTCGCTAGTAGATTATAGAATGAACGATTCAGGTACCTTAATACCTGTTATACCGGAAGAAATATATAATTCACTAAAACGAACCAAAAAAAGCACGCACGAAATACATGAGATAGTGACACACATTCTTGATCCTGCTAGTAAGCATATGTTGTCGGATTTATCAATCGGGGCACATTTTGCGACAGCAAGACAGATACCACCTATATATCATCTGAAAATGGTAGTAGCCTTTCAAAAATTCGCCGATGATGGCGCAGCAAAAACGATTAACATGGTTAATAACACAACTGTAAAAGAAGTTTATGACATGATTTGGGCGGCATACAGATTAGGGCTTAAGGGTTTTACCGTTTTTCGTGATGGATGCTTAAATGAAAGAAAATGGTAGTCAGGTAGGGTGGGCAAACAAAAGGACGTTCGCCCACCATAGACATCATTTCTGGTTCCCACGCGCCGGCGTGGGAACTAGAAAAAATATTTCTTAATAATTGGGGTCAGAGTAAAATTAATAATTTAGAGAAATAACCCAAAAAACTATCAATCAATATCTATACCTAATCTATCAGTATTATGGCTTATGTAGTAGTCCCTAATTTTATGAGCCAACTGGGCTATTTTTAGTGTTGTTTCTATACATAAAATGTTGGGGCGCTTAAACAAATCTGGAAACATGTCTTTTTTATCAGCCGGTAATTTGCCACTTAAAACCTCTGTGAGCGTAATTGCTGAGGTTATTAAAATTAGTTTATCGGCATCGATCAACTGGACTTGTTTTTGTATTTCCGCTAATTCTCCTGGTCTATGTTCTTCCCCTTTAAAAAAGGCATAGAAAATACAGGCATCCCAATAGATCGTTTTTTTCTTATCGCCATTCATTTCTAATATTTTGGATAAATTTGTTGGTGGATGCATTACCTGTCGCATCCGGGGCAATGCCTGCAAAACTACCTAGCGTCGGTAATTCTTTTTTATCTGGGTGTATTTCTATCTCATGCACTTCTACTTGTTCTGGATGATGATGATTGGCAAGATAAGTCAACTTACCCGTCACGGTAATATATTGCCCTACTGCCAAGTCCAAGGTTTTTATTAATTGAGTCTCATCAACCTGACAATGAACTTCAGTGGCACCGAGGGTTGGATAAATCACATATCGGTTATCATCACTCACTCCAAGTCTCCCACTGATTGAACCCAAAGCATATTCATTTTGCTTTTTTAATTTATTAATTTTTGGCGTTTGAGTTAATGTTTGTCGGTAATGTAAAAACACGACAAAATTTAGAACTTCTTTAAGTTCGTAAGAATAAAGCCCCTGAAGGTTGTTTATAATTTGGCGTTGTATTTGTGTGTCCATAATCAGTTATTAGTTATCAGTGATAACACGTTATGCAAACTCGTATGATGCAGAACATCAATTCAGTCCTTCCCAAATAGAATTGTTCTCCGTTACTGCGTTTGGGAACGAGAAAAAAAATAGTATTTTTTATAGAATAACATTCTATATTCTAACACGAAAAATAAAAAGGCAAACTTTTTAAAATTTTCCTTTGATAAGGGCAACCAACTGGAATGAAAAGACGCGAAGCAAATCAATTTGCTCCGCATAGCAACATGCATTACTGTTAGCTCTTAAAAAATGTTAATTTAATTTGAAAAACAAAAAAAATTGACTAAACCAAGCCCTCGTGCCCTGAAAATATACACGATGATATTTTATCCGAAGCTTTTACCCAGACAAGATTTAGTGTAGAATTCACCATTCCAGAAAATGTTCAAAAGGAATGTCACTGAAATTTGATGTATACTGGAGTCCAAAGCTTTAGCTTTTTTTATTTCATAACAACGAGGAAATGAGACACAATGACACCTATTCAGGAAGGAGATTTTATCCAAAGCATTGCCGATGCTTTCCAGTTTATTTCTTATTATCATCCGGTAGATTACATCAAGGCTTTAGGAAAAGCCTACGAGCGTGAAGAATCGCCGGCGGCTAAAGATGCGATGGCGCAAATTTTAGTCAATTCCCGCATGAGCGCAGAAGGGCATCGCCCGCTTTGCCAGGATACCGGTATTGCGGTCGTTTTTCTGAAAATTGGGATGAATGTGCGTTGGAAAACGCAAAGAAGTATCATAGACATGGTTAATGAAGGGGTGCGACACGCCTACCTACATCCCGATAACGTCTTACGTGCATCGGTACTGGCTGATCCCGCCGGAATACGTAAAAATACTAAAGACAATACACCGGCGGTGGTACACACAGAAGTTGTCCCAGGAGATACCATCGAAGTCACTATTGCTGCCAAGGGCGGCGGTTCTGAAAATAAATCAAAGTTTGTCATGCTCAATCCAAGCGATAGTTTAGTGGATTGGGTTATTAAAACCGTTCCTCAAATGGGTGCTGGTTGGTGTCCCCCTGGCATATTGGGCATTGGTATTGGTGGCACCGCTGAAAAAGCCATGTTATTAGCCAAAGAATCATTGATGGCACCGATTGATATTCAAGAATTACAAGCACGGGGTGCCTCTAACCGAATTGAAGAACTGCGTTTGGAACTCTATGAAAAAGTCAATGCTTTAGGGATAGGCGCACAAGGCTTAGGGGGATTAACGACGGTATTAGATGTCAAAATTCTCGACTATCCGACTCATGCCGCCTCTCTACCAATAGCCATGATTCCCAATTGTGCAGCGACTCGCCACGCCCATTTTGTCATGGATGGCAGCGGACCAGCACATTTAATCCCCCCTCGTTTAGATGAATGGCCCCAAATCACATGGGAAGTAGGGGCCCAAACCCGTCGCGTAAACCTTGACACCATCACACAAGATGAAATTGCCCAATGGCAACCGGGTGAAACTTTATTACTCAGTGGTAAATTACTGACTGGGCGCGATGCCGCTCATAAGCGAATTGCCGATTTATTTGCCCAAGGTAAACCCCTTCCAGAAGGCTTAGATTTGAAAGGTCGTTTTATCTATTATGTGGGACCGGTTGACGCGGTGCGTGATGAGGTTGTTGGACCGGCAGGACCCACAACAGCAACACGCATGGATAAATTCACCGATATGATGCTAGAAAAAACAGGCATCATTGGTATGGTTGGTAAATCTGAGCGGGGTCCCCAAGGCATTTCCGCTATTAAGAAACACAAAGCTGTGTATTTAATGGCAGTAGGCGGTGCCGCCTATTTGGTATCCAAAGCCATTCGCGCCTCACGAGTCATCGCATTTGCAGATTTAGGCATGGAAGCGATACACGAATTTGAAGTACAAGATATGCCGGTGACTGTAGCGGTGGATACCAAAGGGGAATCGGTGCATCAAACTGGACCAGCGGAGTGGAGAGCTAAGATTGAAAAACGCCTTTGATTGTAAGGGCAAATTGTAGGGGCGAACCTGTGTATTCGCCCTCTCTATTAAAAGGGTGGTGGGTAACATATAGTGTTCATTTGGGTGACAGGGACCGGCAATATTAAAAATTTTCTTCATAAAAATCTCCCTTCGAGCTAAGTCACTTTAACACCCAACGATATGAATCGTTTTTTGAGCAACTGACTTGGTTTGCCACAAAATTTTTTGTTCCCATGATGGCGTTTTTCGTCTATCAAAGACAATTAACCAACCTTCAGAACAAGCCTGCTTATCCATATAATTCGCTAATTGCCGTTTGCCCTGTTGATAGGTTTTATCACTATAGTGCCGTTTCAATTCAATGGGATATTTTAAATCTTGATAATGCACACATAAATCTAGTCGCCCTTTTCCAGAAGCCATTTCGCGTGAAATTTTACCCCCACTATTAACGATTCGCTGCAAAAATGCTTGTAAAATGAGATGCGGTGCTGCTTCTTTATATTGATACCGCTCAACCAAAATCTCACTGTTTTCGCGCCAAAATTGCTGAAAGTCAGATAGGAGCCGTTTCATATCCAGTTTGCCCTTGACTAAATAAGCGGAAGCCTTCTGATGATGATGTTTCATCATGTCCATTTGTGAGCGATAATTCAAAGTGCGAATAATTACCTCACCATAAATCGGATTTGAGGGAGCCAACTGGTCAGTAAACTCTGTCAACAAACCCAAATCCAGCACATATTGATAGTCATCATCAAGCAAGTCATAGCTTTCAATTTCTCCGAGAATCACCGGTTCAACGATGCGCTGTACTCGCGCCTCTTTTAAACGTTCCATCAGACTGTCGATGTGAGTATCACGACGCATAATCAAGGTTTGCGCCGCTTGTTCAACCTGTTTTGAATTAATGGTTTGTGAAAAATCGTTGTGACAGATTTTGACAACCATCTCCCGGACAATGGCATTGACTAACCAAGGTTGTCCTTGCGTATAGTCATAAATTTTTTCAATCACGGTAGGCGAAAAAACTTGCCCAGTTTGCTCAGTATGTTGGCTATAGAGACTAGCGATTTCTTCAAGGGTAAAATTTCGTAACGTTAAGGATTCAGAAACAATATTAAACGGACTGGCACTGCCCAGTGTTTCCCGTTCTTCACGAATTTTACCTTTGTAATCACGGATATTTCGCATACCCACGAGTGCGATGGAATGGACGAAAAAAATATCGGATCGGTTGATATACCCATCTCGCAATTGCCGTAAAAATCCAATGAGAGTGCCATTTGATAAGCAATCGGCTTCGTCAAAAAAAATGACTAAGGGCTTATCTAATGCTTCACAAAAATAGGTTAAAGCTTCTATCAAAGCGACATTGAAATCGGCATAATTAATCTGTTCGGCAAAAGAATAGCGCTTCAATGTTTTGTGAAATTTGATCCTGGTTTTTATTACTCTGATAATGGCGGCTATACCTTCTTTCGCATCAACGATTCCCTGCACAGTTTCCAATGAACAATACAAGGCATAATAATCCCCACTGTCGTTTAATTGCCGAGTGAGTTCTAACAATAACGTGGTTTTGCCTGACAGCCGTGCTGCGTGAATCACAAAATATTGGTTTTGCTCAATTAAATCAATGAGTCCCACACAGCGTTCCTGTGTGGGTAACATATAGTGTTCATTTGGGTGACAGGGACCGGCAATATTAAAATTTTTCTTCATAAAAATCTCCTTTCGAGCTAAGTCACTTTACAACGATATGAATCGTTTTTTTAGCAGGTTGTTTGGTGGATACTCAAATAAATCTGATTTTATCAAGTCTATACTATTATTATACTTGATGTTCAAGTTTTTTTGTTCACGAAGAAAATAAATAGAGTACCATTAGAAATACTATTTTGGGCTAAAATTTTGGGCTAAAAAATGATGTGTGGATTTTCCTTCAAAAAAAATCATGGTATAATATGTCGGTGCAAAAAAGTAGAAATTTGATTTTTGGAAAAATCGGATTTTTTGAATGGGTTCTACATAATTTCAACTTTTAACGGGAGCGATTTATGCATTTAGTAACAAGACTGATTTTTTTGATTATGATGGTTTTGCCATTGATAGGATGGGGAACCAATATACGTTATATGCTGGATGTCACAATTGATACCCAGAGCAAAACCTTGACCGGTATTGCCCATCTAAGGGCAGCCGAAGATCAGGCAATGACATTGTCTGTTAAGAAGCTATCTCATCTAACGGTAGATGGTAAAGCCACTATTCCAGATACTGGGCAACTCACTTTAAAATTTCAAGCGGATCAAGAAATCGTTATCTGCTATGAAGCCCTGTTAGATGATACACAGGTTATTGATCAAGATAACGTTTTTTTAACATCCGGGAATTGGTATCCACAACAAGAGGGATTAGTGGAATATGCACTTTCCGTCAACTTGCCGAATGGTTTTCGGGCGATTTCTGAGGCAGATTCGGTGGATGTCCAACAGACTGAAACAACTTCCACTTTTCAGTTTCAGTTTAATCACCCGTTAGATTCATTAAATTTAGCTGCCTCCAAAAATTACGTTTTAAAAACAGGTGCTTATAAAGACATTGCTATCGAAGCCTATTTTTTTCCAGAAGAGGCTCATCTGGCGGAAACCTATATAGAATACAGTAAAAAGTATTTGGCGATGTATGAAACCATGCTCACCCCGTATCCATACAAACGCTTTGCTATCGTTGTAAATATTTTTCCCACCGGCTATTCAATGCCAACCTATACTTTATTAGGACGCGCCATTGTGCGTTTACCTTTTATTGTGAAAACGTCGTTGGGGCATGAAATTCTGCACCAATGGTTTGGTAATTCGGTATTTATTGATTATGACACAGGTAATTGGGCGGAAGGACTCACGAGTTATTTAGCTGATCTGCACTACGCTGATCTGAACGGTGGAGGTGTCGCTTATCGTAAGCAAATCATGCTAGATTACCACGCTTATGTTAATACTCAGAATGCGATTCCCGTGAGTGCTTTTAAATCTCGTCATCATAATAAGGCATACGGGGCGATTGGCTATGGTAAAGCCGCCATGATTTTTCTTATGCTAAGAAAGCAGTATGGCGATGATATTTTTTTTGCGGCAATGCGTGAATTTATTCAACAGCATTCATTTCGCGTGGCATCTTGGCACGATATACAGCAGACTTTTGAAAAAGCCACCGGGGAAAATCTGTCTGGATACTTTACACAATGGGTAGCTAATCGCCAGGATATTCCTCATCTCTCGGCAAAAGACGTTAAATTGCTTATGGTATCGGGTCAAATCACGCTGTCATTTACCTTGGTACAACATACCGCCCCCTATAATCTGCAATTGCCAATAACCATTCATTCGGCTGCGGGTAAAACACAACGCTTTGTTGATATTAGCAGCGAGATTGAAAGCATTAATTTACAATTAGATGAAATACCTACTAAAGTGGTTATTGATGAAGACTACAACATCATGCGGCAATTATTGCCCCAAGAAATTTCCCCTACCGTGGGAAGACTCATGGGTAATAACAATGTCATTGTCGCCAGTATTCCAGAAAAAAGTGAGTTATATCAACCACTTATTGATGCTTTAGGGATTGATAATATCACATTAATGGCAGCAAAAGAAATTAAGTTCGAGCAATTAAAAGCGCATTCCTTCATTATCATGGGTTTTGATACCCCGATGGTAGAGCCATTATTTGGCAAACAAACCTCCACAGAAGATGGGGTGCGCGTGGTTATCCATAAAAATCCCTATAATGAACGGGAAGTGATTGCCCTCTTGCAGGCTAAAAATGCGGATGAAGTCAAAGCCGTGGCGCGAAAACTGTCTCATTATGGCAAATATAGTACGTTGGCGTTCACCGGTGGTCTAAATACGGCTAAAACCATTACCGATTCCATCAAGGGTATGCCCTTATTAACTCGTTCTCCCAGCTACGCGCTACAGCCCGATAAGGTAGCAACGCTGAATGATATTATACCCAACATTCAGGACTCCCAAGTGATTTACCTGGGTGAACAGCATGATTTAATGGCTCATCATGTAAACCAATTGAAAGTGATCAAGGAACGCCATGAAGCAGGTGCCAAAATAGCTGTTGGTATGGAAATGTTCCAAATACCTTATCAAGGGATACTGGATGATTATCTCGCTGGGCAAATTGATGAGCGGACTTTTCTCAAAGAATCACAGTATTTCAATAACTGGCGCATTGACTATAATCTTTATAAGCCCATTATAGATTATGTCAAAGATAAGGGCATTCCCCTGATCGCCCTGAACATAGATAAGCGCATCACGGATAGAGTCATTCGTCAAGGTATAGACAGTTTAACCATTGAGGAAAAGCAACAGTTACCTGCCGGCGGGCTAGATTTGTCTAATGACGCTTATCGGCAAGATTTGTATCAAGTCTTTCTAACTCATAAAGAGCTTTTTGGACATCAGGATTTTAACTATTTTTTGCAGACTCAAGTCCTTTGGGATGAAACTATGGCGCAATCTGCCTATCAATTTCTCACAGAACATCCCAATACGCAATTAATTGTTTTAGCGGGCAATGGACATATCATGTACCAATATGGAATACCTAACCGCTTATTTCGGCGTATCCCGGCATCATTCACTACCATTGTGCAAGATGAAGCCATAGACAAGGGCATCGCCGATTATATTCTCCAAACTGAAGAACTCAAAGTGAAAATGGCACCTAAGCTTGGAATTGGGATAGAAGAAAAAGATAACCAAGTTATCATTACCAGCGTCAGTGACAATACGCCGGCAAAAAGGGCAGGATTACAAGTCGGTGACATTATTATCCAATTAGCAAGGCAAACCATTAAAAACTTAGCTGATTTGAAATTAGCCCTCTTTTATAGCAAGATGGGGCGTTCTGTCACTATAAAAATCGTCAGAAATGGCAAGATATTCACGCTCAACATGACGTTGTTTGAATTTATGCAAGCTCATTAAGGGCAACGGCACAAGGGTGTGCAGCCTACAAACCGTCATAACCTGTAGGGGCAATCCGTCGGGTTGCCCTCTTAAAATTTTTTCCTGTACAAAGCGTTTAAAATATAACTGATAACTGAAATAATTGATAACTCATTTTTGCTTGATTATCAATAAGGTAATATCATCTAACAGCCTATTATTTCCAATATGTTGTCGCACATCATCAATGATAGCTTGACAGAGTTCATGGACTGACTTTTGTCCATATTGTTGTATTAGCTCACAAAATCGTTCCATACCATACAGTTCATCTTCTTCATTTCCTGCTTCGGTAATACCATCAGTATAGAGTACCACAACGTCGCCAGGATTTAATGGCACCTGCATTTGTGCGATAAATTTCGTAATATTTTCGACGATTCCAATGGGAAATCCTAAATCAATCGTATCAATACGTTCCAAGGTGCCATCTTTTCTCAGAATAATCAGTTCTTCATGTTGTCCACTGATATGTAAAATCCCGCCTTTTTCAGAATGTGGAACATATTCTAGTAGGGAAAGGGTTAAATTTTTATCAACGCCCATCCGTTGTTGGACATTTTTATAAATGGTTCGATTAAGGATATTTAAAAATTTGACAGGATCCTTTTCTTCACTTTCCAGCAAGGTTCGCACCGCTGTTTGTGCCATGAGCATTAAGACACCGCTTTCTAAACCATGCCCGGTGACATCACCAATACCAAAAAGGATGCAGCCTTCATGTTGAAGCACATCATAGTAGTCGCCACCCACTTCTTCGGTTGGTTCCATAAAGCCTGCAATTTCTAATCCTGCCACTTGTTCCAGTTCTTGATCATTGGGCAAGATCATTTGTTGTAAGCGGCGCGTCACATCCAGTTCAGCACTCATTCGCAAATTTTCTGCTTTCAGTTGCTGAATGTTCAGATGGGTTTTGATACGGGCTAAGAGTTCCTCTTTGAAAACCGGTTTGGTTAAATAATCATTTGCACCGACTTCAAGTCCCGTGACGAGATCACTGGTTTGATTTTTCGCTGTTAATAATAAAATAGGCAATTCATTGGCTTGCTGGGTTTGACGAATTTCTTCCGTGACTTCGTAGCCGCTGATATGTGGCATCATCACATCCAGCAAAATCAAATCTGGCTTATATCCTTCTTTCATCAGTGCCAGTGCTTCAACGCCGGAACTGGCTTGCGTGAGGGCATAATTTTGTTGTAATGATAGATGGTTGATGAGGACTTGTCTATTCACTGCGTCATCATCAACAATAAAAATTTTTAATAGTTCGATTGTGGTTTCTACACCAGCTAACTGAGGTTCTTCAGGCGACTGAGCTTCTTCAACAGGCGGTTGTGTATTTTCTGGTATATTGCTTGACAAATCACTGAAAATGGGCGATGATAGGGATTTGCTGTCGGTTTCCCCTGTGGATAAAGGTAAAGTGAAAGTAAACTGTGAGCCTTCGCCTAATTGTGATTGAACTTGCATTTGCCCTCCATGCAATTGGACTAATTGTTGAGTCACCGCGAGTCCTAAACCGGTGCCACCGTAAATCCGTGCTGTTGAGCCATCGGCTTGTTCAAAGGCTTCAAAAATACGACCGACTTTTTCTTCTGCAATGCCAATGCCTGTATCTGAAATCGTAATCGCTAACCGCTCCTCCGATGAGTCTAATTCTTTGACAATTTTAGCGGAAATTTCTATTTTGCCACTATCTGTGAACTTAATCGCGTTGCCTACTAGATTGTATAGTATTTGTTGGACACGATTTTCGTCAGCATTAATGGAAGGTAAGTCAGCCGGGATGGCGTTGATGAGTTGTACCTCTTTTTGACCAATCAAGGGCTGACTCAGTTTCAAAACGATTTCAGCGATGGTTCGGATATCCACCGTTTTGAGTTGTAAATCAAGTTCTTTTTGTTTGAGACGAGAAAAGTCTAAAATATCATTAACCAGGCTCATAAGCCGCCGTCCACTAGAGGCAATCATGCCTAAGTTGGTATTGGCTGAAGCATTTAATGCGCCCGCCGCCCCGTCAACAAGGGATTCGGCAATGCCAATAATACCATTGAGTGGGGTGCGTAACTCGTGAGAGGTATTCGCTAAAAATTCATCTTTTAGTCGATCAGCTTCTTTTAATTGAGCCGCTATCGCCTTTTCACGTTCTAATTCTTGCTGTTTTTCCCGTAGTTTTTGTTTTTGGAGCCGAACATAGCTAATAATAATCGTCAAGATAATGATAACATATAAAGTATAAGCCCACCAGGTTTGCCAGGGCGGCGGTAAAATGGTTATTTTTATTGTTGTACCCTGTTCATTCCAGACTTTATCGTTATTGCTGCCTTTAACGCGAAATTGGTAAGTGCCGTGTGGTACATTGGTATAATTTGCTTCGCGTTTTGAGCCTATCTTATTCCAATCTTTATTAAAGCCTTCTAATTGATAGGCATATTCATTTTCTTCAGGGCGCAAAAAATTTAAAGCCGCAAATTCAAATGAAAAAAACGATTGTTTGTAAGACAAGATCATTTCGTGGGTGCGATTAATGTGTTGTTGTAAGGGCGAATCGTTGCCTGAAGAAACAGATTTGTTGAAAATTTTAAAATCCGTAATCACAATAGGCGGAATATAAGGATTATCCTGGATACGTTCAGGATAAAAGGCATTAAAACCATTGATGCCCCCAAAAAATAGCTCGTCACGCGAACTTTTATAGTAAGCTGAATTAAATTCATTGCTTTGTAATCCATCTAAAACATTATAATTCCTAAATGTTTCCATTTTGGGGTTGAATTTAGAAATACCTTTGTTTGAAGAGAGCCAAAGATTGCCATGTTGATCTTCTAAAATGCCATAAATGACATTATTCACTAAGCCATCGGCTTCACGATAAGCATAAAAACGTTCTGTCTCCCGATCAAATTTGTTCAATCCACCGCCCCAAGTGCCTATCCACAAGGTGCCTGTCTTATCTTCATAAATGGTTGAAATTTCATTATGGCTCAAGCTGATAGGATTTTGCGCATCGTGTTGATAACGCACAAACTTGTTTTGATCAAATCGGTTCAATCCCTTTGTTGTACCAATCCACAGGGTTTGAGTATGATCTTCAAAAATGGACAAAATGGAATTATCACTTAAACTATTTGGATTTTGGGGATCATGTAAATAATGGATAAAGCGATTAGTTTGACGATCAAATTGCTCTAAGCCTTCTCGTGTACCAATCCATAATGTTTTTGTACTATCTTCATAAATAGATAGCACATAATCATTAATTAAACTCGTGGGTTCATCAGGAGCGTGACGATACGACACAAAATTATTAAGTTCACGATCAAATCGATTTAAGCCACCACCAAAGGTGCCAACCCATAAAGTGCCTGAACTATCCTGTGCCAATGACCAAACATCATCATGGCTAAGACTGTTGAAATTTTGTGCATCATGTAAATAATGTGTCACCTTTTGTGCATGACGATCAAATTGGTTTAAACCACCGCCTTGAGTACCCACCCACAGTAAACCATCTCGATCTTCAAGAATTGATAAAACATGGTTTTTATTTAAGCTATTAGGATTTTTGGGATCGTGAAAATAATGCACGAATTTTTCAAGCCTTTGATTAAATTGATTGATTCCGCCACCGCCCGTTCCTACCCATAATGAACCCGCTGCATCTTTATAAAGCGATAGAACAGCATCATTATTCAAACCTGTAGGATTTTGCGAATCATGCTTAAAATGCTCAAATTGTTGAGTTCGACGGTCAAATAGATTAAGTCCCCCGCCATCCGTTGCAATCCATAAACGATCTAGATTGTCTTCAATGATAGCCAAAACCGTATTATGACTTAAACTGTTAGGATTTTTTGGATTGTGAAAGTAGGAAGTAAATCGTTCTTGTTGACGATCAAACTGGTAAAGCCCCTTAATCGTGCCAATCCATAATAGACCGGTTTGATCCTCATAAATCGTACTAATCGCATTACTATCAGGCTCTTGGCTATCGGGCAAATAATGCTTAAACTGATTCGTTTGAGGATCAAACTGGTTAAGCCCTCCACCGTCGGTACCAATCCATAACACCCCTTTTTTATCATGGTAAATAGGCCAAACGGTGTTATGACTGAGTGTATCGGAATTTTGGGGATCATGCTGAAAATGCACAAAGGTATTATCTTGACGGTTAAATTGATTCAGTCCGCCACCGTTGGTACCAATCCACAAAATGCCGTGATTATCCTCATAAATTGACCAAACTTCGTCGTGACTTAGGCTATCTGAATCTTGTGGATTATGGGAGTAATGGATAAACTTGTTTTGTTTGCTGTCAAATTGGTTCAATCCGCTACGGGTACCAATCCATAATATGCCCTGACTATCTTCATAAAGGGCAAAAACTTCGTTATGACTTAAGCTATTAGGATCTTGCGGATGATGTCGGTAAACCGTAAATTCATAACCATCATATTTATTGAGCCCATCCTGAGTACCAAACCACATAAATCCGGTGCTATCCTGCAAAATGCAATAAACGGTGCTTTGAGATAAACCTTCCTTAATGGTAAGATGTTCAAATTTCACCAGTGGCTTTTTAGCCAATACAGGGAAACTTGATAGGATTGAAATTAAATAAATGATAATAAGAAGATAGGTTTTCATTTTAAATTAGAATTAAGATTTAAGATTAAGATTTAAGATTAAGATTTAAGATTAAGATTTAAATAAAAAATAATAAATTTAGGATATTCCAATATTTTTAAATTAATTCCTGATAGAACAGTTATAAAAATTATAGACTCATGATGATAGGCAAATATTTTGCATAAATAATACCAACTTTCATCAAGGAGGTATTAAATTATGTCATTATCACATACGGGGCTCATTTTAGCACTTGGCTTAAGTTTTAACACTGCCATCGCTAACGAAAATAGTGACCGCACAATTCCTATCTATACTCAAGGCGAACAGCCTTTGCTGTTGGCTGAAAAATATAGTAATCGCCGACGGGGTGATTGTGGTACTTCGCCTGATATTTGGGCACTCAACATTTGTGAAACTAGCAAATTTTGCTATGTTCAGCCTGAAAACGTGAGTCTATGGTTGTCGGAAGACAAACGCGCAGAATGGGTGGATTGGGTATTTATAAAAGACAGTGTCAGTCACAAGGAAGTTGAATTGCGTTGGTCCGCATCGAAGCAGACGTTGGCTTGGCCCTGGCAAATAAAACGTATGCCTATTCAATCGGGCAAACTCTACCTGATAAAGCGCAAGGGCGATATGACTTATAACGAGGTTATCTTATATCAGATACCTGCGAATTTGTCAAAAGAAGAACAGAAGGATTGGATGAGAGAGAAAGGCTGCATACCACAGGTGAACATTCTTGACCAAGAACAAAGAGTTTGATTGTTTATCTTATTGATGAATTTGGTTCAAAAGTTTGTACCTTTTTATAACTGATGAGTACAACGGATTCAGGAAAAAACGGATTGATTCAAGTCATCACAGGCGTTTCCAAGCCGAAGCTTGGGAAAGTTAGAAGGCTTAAAGAAATACTATTAAATCCAACGCACTGGCTTTAGATGTATAACTTTCTTCATTAACAATAACTATTCCATTTTCCTGCTCAAACTTATATTTATAGCGTTTCCCGATTAGGTGGAGTACAAAAACCTTCAAGGTTTCCAAAACCTTGAAGGTTTGTTATGTCGTTTATTCAAACGGGAAATGCTATAAATCTAAAATATCATTAATCAATGTCAATAAATATTCGCCACTACGATGAATAATATTAATACCTTCGCGTTGCTTGTCATTTCGTTTTTTATCACGGTTAAGAATTTGCGTATAGCCTAAAATTCCATTGAGCGGTGTTCGTAATTCGTGGCTCATGTTAGCTAAAAATGCACTTTTGGCTTGATTAGCTTTTTTAGCTTCAAGTTGTGATGTTTCTAAGTCACTCACTTGCTTTTCGAGCAAATCGCTCATGCGATTAAAAACATCTGACAGTTGCCCAATTTCATCTTTGGATGATACCGGTACTCTTATTTTGAAATCCCCTTGCCCTAATTTTTGTGCTGCTTCTTTTAAATTAGTGATTGGTTTTATAATCCGACGCGAAAAAAAGAACATACCAATCAGGGCAAGCAGTCAAAGTCCAAAACCGGCAGTAATCGCTTGGTTATATAAGGCAGCGAGTGCTGTAAAAGCAGCTTCAACAGGATAATGTACAATGAGTGTCCATTGGTTACCAGGAAAAATTAAATATCCTTTTTCTTTAGCTATTGTATAACTTGCTCATCACTCAAATTATCCAAAAGATATATCCTATCCAATAGCATATGCTCAACCACGGCTCCTAAAAATTCTCCTGTTTCATTTCGTATCGGTGCCGCTACAAAGAGTACTGTTTTTTGCAAATCTTCTACAAAATGAATATCTGCTCCCACACTGACAATCCCGTTATCGAAAACATCTTGCACCCATCGTGAATGGGGTGCCTGTTTTCCAAGTGATAAACCGGCAGTGTCAGCCTTTCTTATCCTGTTGGCATCATAATATGATAAGGAAACGTAAATTTTATAAGCATTACGATAGTTAATGAGATGCTGTGTGATTTCAAGGGGAGTCAGATATTGAGTTTTAAAAATTGAATCTTGAGCCAGTACTTGGATATCAGCAAATCGTTCAAATAAAGTTCTATCAATTTTATCTATCAGATGCTCGGCACGTTCTTGTAAACGTTCTTTGATTTGGGTTTCAGTAGCTTGTTTGCCTGTATAAAATAAGAATAAGCAAACCGGCATCTATGTCACCCGCCTCCAAAGCGGCTAAAACTTTTGAAGCAGATAAGTTAGCAGATTGAAATTCACCTTCTTTCACACCTGCTTTTTTTAACAATTTCACAACCAACAAATGTGAAAAAGTATTGATTCCTTCAAAGGAAACTGTTTTACCTTTCAAATCAGCCAAACTTTGAAACTCTGGCAACCCAATAATTGAATCTCCGATATCTGAATAGTCGGCGATATAAACGATTTGCGTTGGTAATTCCTTCGCATTGAACATGATCACATCAGATAAGACACTAAACACGCCATCCAATTTTCCGTCTTTATACAGTTGTGTCATTTCAGTCATTTCAGACTTAAAAACGAGTTCCACCTCTGCACCGTATTTCTTAAACAAACCTTGTTTTTCGGCAATAAAGGCATGGGCATAGCCTGGCCAAAAATTGATACCGATTTTCAGTGGTTGCTTTGGTACTTCTTGGGTACAAGCCGTTAGTAAAAATACTATACATAAGAGCCTCATAGCTAATATCATTTTCATGACTTTATCCTTTAATTCAATATTTAAATTAGCATTTTTTTATAAGCGAGCGTATAATATATACTTTAAATTGTCAAAATTTCGGATTTAGACTGTTTATCGCCCTGTGAAACTATACATTTATAAAATATGCTTGTCAAATGTCAAGCAAAATAACCGGATTACTGGGGGCATTAACTTTTTTAAAAGCTGTTCATTTGCAAAACCGAAGTTAAATTATTTTTCTGAACATTTATAGGATTGATAGCAATATGAAAATAGCAGTCACTAGTCAAAACAGACACGAAATCACAGAACATGCGGGACGGTGTCGTAAATTTTGGATTTATGAAATTCAGGATGGTAAAGTAATTGGTGAGAAAGCTTTATTGGAACTTTCAAAAGAACAAGCTTTCCATGAAAGTTCCCCTCATCAAGCACATCCCCTAGATGATATACAAGTTTTTATCACTGGTGGTATGGGCATGGGTTTGATAAACCGGTTGAATGCGAAAGGCGTTGAAGCGATTATTACCCAGGAAAAAGAACCGGAAAAAGCGATAATCGCTTATTTGGATGGGAGTATTGATAGGTTGCCACCACATCAACATTCGCATCAACATTAGTATCTACGTCCAAAGCTAAAGCTTTGGACTCCAAAACATTCAAAGGAGAATTAATGTGAAAACTAAGACTAGCCAATCGTCTGTGAGCAAAGTTTTTGGTCATGCAGACAAGAGAATCAAAGCAGAGGTCAGTTTATTACTTATTTTGTGTATGTTGGTATTAATCACCGTGGGTTGGCAGGAAATTAGCCATAATCAGTTTACCGGTGGCATGGAACAACAAAGTATAACTTATCTTGATGATACTATGCAGAAAGCGGGTGCCGCATTTTTAATTGCCCGTGCCCTTAATGCGACGCTTTCGGTAATGCAAAGTTTTACCATAACGCCCTTTATTGGTGAGCTGTCATTGGGGGAAGTACTTGATCCGGTGAATGATTTGGTAGAACGTTTTTCCTGGATTATGTTGCTTGTGACTGTGGCGATAGGTATACAACAGTTGTTGATGGAAATTGGTATTGCTGTCAATTTGACTTATGTCATTTTACCAGCACTGTTTTTGGTATTATTGAGTCTTTTTACCAGGACAAAAACGTCCAAACATCGTATGCGCCTTTTGGCTTATAAGTTACTTTTATTGGTTTTATTAATACGTTTTGCCATTCCGGTGACAGGGCTGATAGGTTCACATATTTCTGCCGTTTTTCTAGCAGACAAACGTGATACAGCTATAGAAAGCATTGAAGCTTCTAAAGAAAAAATTGCGGAAATCTCGGTTCAAGAAGCGGCTGCTTCGCCCAATGCGAGTTTGGAAAAACTTAAAAAAGATTCAGAACAGATTGTTAGTCAAATTGTTAAGTTGATTACTTTGTTTTTGTTTGAAACGATTTTATTTCCACTGTTAGTGTTGTGGGGATTGATTAAAATATTTGGGGCTGTTTTTTATGCGCCGGTGATGAAACCTCAAGAAACTGCTTGAGCTGGGTGAAGAATGAGTTGAATCAAACCTGACAGGTTTCCAAAACCTGTCAGGTTTAGTTATTTAAAAATATTTTACCTTAATAGTAACCAATCAAATACTTATCGTGGCTATTTATGTTTAAAATAACCCCAAAACAAAAACACCTCCAAGCCTACTATAAAGAACTCAAAGAATTTGAGCGCTTAGGGCAAGCCCATGAGAGCACAGTCAAAATTGCTTTTCAGCATCTTTTAGAGGCGATTGCTAAACAATCTCAATGGATATTAACTCAAGAAAATACCTTAAATAGGGGCAAAAAGCGCATTCGTTTAGATGGCGTACTATTTGACAATGCCAACATTCCTCGCGGCTATTGGGAGGCTAAAGATTCTAAGGATGATTTAAGTAAAGAGGTTCAAAAAAAGCTTTATCAGGATCATTACCCTGATGATAATATTATTTTTCAGGCACCAGATCGTGCCATTTTATATCAGAATGGGCGCGAGATTTTAGATTTATCTTTAGCTGAACCGGCTAATTTGGTCAAAATATTAGCCGCGTTTTTTAATTTCAAACGTCCAGAATATGAGCGGTGGGATTTAGCAGCCCAGGAGTTTAAAAGCCGGGTGCCAGAATTATCAAAAAAACTATTAGGCTTAATTCACCAAGCGCGTGATGACGATAAAGACTTTCAAGCTGCTTTTAACCGTTTTGCCGATCAATGCCATCAAGCGATTAATCCTAATTTAACCGACGCAGCTATTGAGGAGATGTTGATCCAGCATCTACTCACTGAGCGCGTTTTTCGCCGTATTTTCAATCATCCTGATTTTGCCAAGCGCAATATCATTGCCCGTGAAATTGAGAATGTGATTGATAAGCTCACGGCGCAATCTTTCAACCGCGATGCTTTTTTTGATGAACTAAAGTATTTTTATAAGGCTTTAGAGGATGTTGCTGCGACAATTGATGAGTATGATTATAAGCAGCACTTTTTGAATACGGTTTATGAGCGGTTTTTTCAAGGCTTTTCGGTTAAGGTGGCAGATACGCATGGAATTGTTTATACGCCGCAGCCGATTGTGGATTTTATGGTGAAGTCGATTGATGAGATTTTACAAAAGGAGTTTGGAAAGTCTTTAGCCAGTCGGGGAGTGCATTTTCTTGATCCGTTTGTGGGAACTGGTAATTTTATTGTGCGGATTATGCGCGAAATAGCGGCTCAAAGTCGTTTAGCTTTAAAAGAAAAATATGCTAAAGAGTTGCATTGTAATGAGGTGATGCTGTTGCCGTATTATATCGCTTCAATGAATATTGAGCATGAGTATTTGGATTTGATGGGAAAATATCAACCTTATAAAGGAATTTGTTTGGCGGATACCTTTGAGTTGGCGAAGGATAAGCAGGTTGCGTTGTTTGCGCCAGAAAATACGGAGCGGGTGAAAAAGCAAAAAAAGACTGATTTTTTTGTGATTATTGGGAATCCACCTTATAATGTAGGGCAGGTTAATGAAAATGACAATAATAAAAATCGCAAGTATGATGTGATTGATGGGCGGGTGAGGGAGACTTATAGTAAGGATTCTAAGGCGACTAATAAAAATGCTTTATTTGATCCTTATGTAAAGGCTATTCGGTGGGCATCGGATAGAATTGGTGATGAAGGAATTGTTGCTTTTGTGACTAATAATGGTTTTTTGGATAATATTGCTTTTGATGGGATGCGTCAGCATTTAGGGAAAGATTTTTCTACAATCTATCATATCAATTTAAAAGGTAATGCTCGCACTTCTGGAGAGCGTCGCCGTCAAGAAGGCGGTAATGTCTTTGATGATATGATTCGCGTTAGTACTGGCATTACATTTTTTATCAAACACAAACAACCCAAACCGCAAGCTGAAATTTTTGTTTATTCTGTTGATGATTATTTAAAATCTCAGGAAAAGAAAGCATTTCTTGATAATACTGAGAATTATGCCAATGTTCAAATGGAGCGAGTTGTCGTTGACAAAAAACACACTTGGCTAACTGAGGGCTTGCATTCGGAATTTGATGAGTTTTTGCCGTTAGGCACGAAAGAAACGAAGGCGACTAAGACGGAAATTGAGGGGGTGATTTTTAACATTTTTAGCAATGGCGTAAAAACCCATCGGGATGCTTGGGCGTATAACTTTAATCAAAAAAACCTTGCTGAAAATATGCAGCGTACTATTGATGCCTATAATGAGCATGTTGAAAAATGGGCAAAGAAAGATAACCAGCAAGTTAAGGTTGATGATTTTGTTTTGTATGATAATAGCCAAATTAGTTGGTCACTTGGCTTAAAAAATCATTTAAAAAGAGGACGGAAAGCGAATTTTTTAGAGGAGAAAATTAGAATATCCATTTATCGTCCATTCACTCGCTCTAACTTGTTTTTTGATAGAGTGATGAATGATGCCGTTTATCTTTTTCCTAAATTCTTTCCCACACCCACTACTGAAAATGAAAATAGGGTGATTTGTGTTGTCAATGAGGCACAAATTCCATTTTCTGTACAGATTGCGGCTCATATACCATGTTTGCATTATGGAGGACGACAAACACAATGTTTTCCCCTCTACACATACAATGAAAACGGCAAAAATCGCACAGAAAACATCACAGACTGGGCATTAACCCACTACCGCCAACACTACCAAGACAACACCATCACCAAATGGGCTATTTTTCACTACGCTTATGGACTACTCCATCACCCCGGCTATCGTGAAAAATACGCAGCCAACCTCAAGCGCGAATTTCCACGCTTACCAATGGCAGCGGATTTTTGGTCATTTTCAAAATCAGGTGAAAAATTAGCGGATTTACACCTCAACTATGAACATGCTACACCCTACCCACTCAAAATGATTGAAAATCATAAAGTGCCTTTCAGTCTGCGAGTAGAAAAAATGCGCCTTTCTCAAGATAAGAAAAAATTGATCTATAATGATTTTCTCACCTTAGAGGTTATCCCTAAAGAAGTTTTTGATTATAAGCTTGGTAATCGCTCCGCCCTTGAATGGGTAATCGAACAATATCGCGTCAAAGTCGATAAAAAAAGCGGCATAGTCAATGATCCTAACCGTGAAGAAGATGATGACTATATTCTGGAATTAGTGAAAAAGATTATCACAGTGAGCTTGGAGACGATTAAGGTGGTTGAGAGATTGCCTAATGACAGTTAGTGGATTAATCCAACAGGCTGCTAGAATAGAAACCCCGTTTTTTGAAAAAACGGTTTTTTTTTATATCAAGACTCAGTTTTTTCTTTAATTTCTTTACGCTTAATCAGCGCCTTATGATAAGCATTAATAATATCAGTACGCAATACAATACCAACCAATTTCCGTGAACCTTCTTCTTCAACTACCGGCAATCGACTGATTTCACGAACACCTAAGCGTTGCAAGGCTGCCCCCATCGGTTCATAAGGATAAGCCACCAGTAAATCAGAAGTGGTTGCAATATCGGCTACAGTTCGTCTGGAAAGATTACCCGCCGCTATCGCAGTGTCTAAATCCTTAATACTAACTACACCGACTAATTCCCCAGCTTTATCAACAACGGGAAAACCATGACGATGACTTTGATCAAATTTTTCCATCAAATTGAAAACGGGCATGTTTAAAGTAACCGTTTCAACATTTTGACTCATGGCTTCGCCAACCGTTATACCATCCATCACGAAAAGCTCTTGCCCCGGCGCACCTCTTCTGACTTTGATACCAAGGTTAACCAATTTGCTGGTGTACATTGAATTGGGGCTAATCGCTTGAGCGATTATGGTTGCGACTACCGCTGTGAGCATAATTGGTAACACCAAGTGAAAATTATATTGGGTGATTTCAAATGCGACTAAAATACCGGTAAAGGGCGCATGAGCTGCGGCGGCAAAAAAAGCAGCCATGCCAGCGAGTGCATAAGCACCGGTAGGTGCGGTGATTTCCGGGAATAGCAGATTAGTTGCATATCCAAAAGATGAACCTAACATGATGCCCATAAATAATGAAGGCGTAAAAGTTCCCCCGGTGCCACCTGAACCTAAAGTTAGGCTCGTGGTCAATATTTTAATAAAAAATAATGAAAACACCAGCGTGAAGGGAAGTACACCATTTAGCGCATGAGAAATACTTTCATAGCCTAAACCATAAAAGCGGGGAATACCATCAGAGTGGAAAAAGGTAATCATACCAATCATGCCTAATACTAAGCCGCCCAATGCCGGTTTTAAAAAGTCAGTCACAGGTACTTTTTCCCACAATTTTTCCATCGTGCGTAAAGTTTTAGTAAATGCAATGGCTCCAAAGGCAACCGCTATACCCAATATTGCATACAATAATAATTCCCAATTGCTGACTAAAGTATACTCTGCCATAGGCGGTATGATTGGAAGCTTATAGGCTTGAGCTATCGTATCAGCCACCACCGCTGAAATAACAATAGCACTAAAATATCCCACTTCAAGATGACCTAAAATGATTTCCAGAGCAAAAATCGTCCCCGTAAATGGGGCATGAAAGGTTGCCGCAATACCTGCACCTGCGCCACACGCTAATAGCAAACGAATTCTATCTTCGTGCAAAGAAAAAAATTGCCCAACGGCGGAACCAATAGCTGAACCAATTTGGGCAATAGGTCCTTCAAGCCCAACCGAACCCCCTGTGCCAATACAAAGTGCCGAGGTCAGTGATTTGATGATACCCACTCGTGGGCGAATACGACCGCCATGAACGGACACCGCTTCTAGTACTTCAGATACACCATGCCCTTTAGCTTCACGCGCAAAAAGTATGATAATAGGTGCAAAAATCAGCGCACCAATCGCCGGAATCACCATCAAGTGAAACATACCCAGGCTTTCTAATAATCCCCACAACTTTTTTTCAAAGAAAATGTGGTGTACTTCTTCAACTAGCCATTCAGTAAACAGGGCACCAAATCCAGCACCAATGCCAACTATCACCGCCAATATAGTGACAAAAACGAAGTTTGGAATCGTTCTAAATTTGCGTATGATTGAACGATGATATGGTTCATGAAATGTGAGCAATGCGCTCTCTTCTGAATCAGATGAAGACATATTAATATTCCTTAATAGAGAACTGATATAGTTTTTATTATCAATAATAAGCCAAACCAAAATAAATACATGATTCTACAGTAGTATAACGAATTTTGACGAAATAAACGAATTTTTTTAATTGATTTGAGTGGCATTGGAATCATTAAATGGAATTGATTCAAATCAAAATAATTTAGTCAACTTCAAAAACAGACCTGCCAGGTCAAAGTCAAAACCAAAGCTCGCGTTGGCTGGGTAGCTAAACCCACTGCAAATGATTATTGAGGATAGGTGGGTTTTCTACCCCCCTACACGAGCTAAATATCTAACGCAATACAGAGTGACTTATTAAGGGCTTTCATTTTGTGAAGTGGGAGTGTGCCAATAAAATGAGTTAGCCTAGATTTGGGCAAACTCACCAATTCGTCACAATGAATACTACTGTCATGTTTTAAACCCTCGTCCACCCCAACAGGTACTTGACTTGATAAACCATCATAAACCGTATAAACGGGCGCACAAATCACCGTTGCAAAACGTGATTCAATCAACTCTTGACGACTAACAACTGTGAAAACCCGAAACTTTTTTGGCTCTCTTGTTGAAGGGTTGGCAACACGATAAAGTTCACCTCGTTTCATAAATCCACCTGATAAGTGAGTACATCTAAAGCTTCTTCATTAAGACGGGCTGCGTTTTTATTAATAATGTCAATATCAGGCACGTTTTTTTCGTGGGTTATTTGAGCGATAAAACTACGTAAAGCCATTTCAATCCATTCAGAACGGTTTTGGTATTTTTCTGACAGTTTGTCAATCACATCAAGAATGTCTTCAGACAAGGAAATGGATGTTTCAATTTTCATTTTTAAAGATTCCTATTTTAAATGATAAGAAATCCGACTTTTTCAAAAATCGGATTTTTAATGAACTATATGGACATTAACCAATGGCAATTTCCCAAAAATTAATCACGCATTACCATGAACTCAAACAACAAGCTCACGTAGGGTGGGTAACTAAACCCACCGCAAATGATTATCAAGGATAGGTGGGTTTTCTACCCACCCTACACGAGCTAGTGATTACTCAATACAGCTTTCAACCTTGCCACATTAGAACGTAGTACGAAAAAACCATCTGTCAGCGGATTTTTACCTTCTGCTACATAGACAGCTGAAAAGGTATAATCTCCGCCGAAACCAGCTATTACATCAAAATCTAAAATACGGTGCGTTGTTTGTGTGGAATCTAAAGCCTCTCTAAAAGGTTGAGGGATAGGACTGAAGCCGCCAAGTGTTGTCGTTTTATAGATTAATTCCATACTTGGCAATTCAATCATGACCCATAAGTCAACATTTTCAAAACGATTGGCTTGCTCAAAGTTTTCCGTCAAGTCGATTTCAATTTTGTCGCCAATTATATAAAATACGGCATTAGCACTATTAATTTCTTTATTAGGCTCAAAGAATAAATAGGTACCAGAAATTGTATCAAGGTTAGGAATATTAACAATACCGCAAGAAACTGGATTCGTTCTACAAGTGGCGATTCCTTCATCTTTACCTTCCGCACGTACTTGTTCAGTTTCAATTTCTGGACAAGTATCACTAACAGGGCAAGCACCACCCGTTGTAATGCCACAGGAAGCAGGGTTAGTTTTACAGGCTGACATACCAGCCCCGTATGCGCTGTCAAGTTCTGGTTGTGTACAACTGGTAACTGGTGGTGGTATAGTACCAGTTCTCAAAATAGTTTCTTCCGGTGGCGTGGCTTGACCAGAACCATTATCTCCCCAACAAGCTACCATTCCATCTTCTTTTATTCCACAACCAAAGCTCGAACCTACAGCAACATAAGTGAACCTATCATTAGGAACATAACTCATTGATGGACAACTCAATGTATGATCTGTTTTTAATCCACAAAGAGTATAGTCGCTAATACTAAAATCAATTTGAGTTAAATACCCATAATTCCTATTATTATCTCCACAACAAGTCACAATACCATCCGTTTTGATACCACAAGTTGTATAATATCCTGCTAGAATGCTAGAAAACGTCTCATCATCAATAGCAGTTGATTGTTCCTCACTATTTCCTCCCCAACACTCTATCGTACCATCTTCTTTTAAACCACAACTATGGTTGTAACCTAAAGCCAGTTGTTGAAATTTATTAGAGGTTAGAAAACCTACTTGACTACTACTATTACTTCCCCAGCAAATAGGAGTACCATCACTTGTTAATGCACAAGCATGCTCACCGCCTGCCTCAACTTGAGCATAATGACCAGGTGGTGGTGAAGTTTCACCAGCGGTATCTCTTCCCCAACAGGCTATTGAACCATCTACTCTTAAAGCACAGTTAAAATACTTTCCTGCACTGACTTGTGTAAATGTACCTTCTGGTGGATTAGCTTGATTATACTCATTATAACCCCAACATATCAGGGTGCTATCATCTTTTATACCACACGCATGAAATGAACCAGCACTTAAAGCACTACCTGCTTGAGCATTAGAGATTAAGGAAATACTGTAAAACAACAGTAACGGTGTTAGCCACTTTGGGCTATTTGGATTTGTCATTCGTCAATTTACCTCTTAATTATCAGTTATCAATAATCCCGTTAATCATTAATCGTCATAAATGATTTTTAATGAAATGCCAATGTTACCAAATGCTAAAAAAAAAGGTCAAGCCTTTTATGAAATTAATTTACTAGGTTAAATAATAACCAAGAAATCGGATTTTTTCAAAAATCGGATTTCTACATAGAGCCTTTTACTAAGTACTGAAGCACAAATTATCGGGTATTATGGAGTCCAAACCTTCAGATTTGGACTCCAAAAAATAATAAAACTTGGTATCAAGAGGTGCCACTATTAGGATTAAGCAGCACCAATCCCCCTGTCAGTGCAGGTGCCTTTTATTGCCTTTTAGATTTACTGGTGCTCTCTACTGCTGGCTACGCCAAAAATTTTTTCACATCCTTGGCAAGATAATGGAAAAAGATAGTTCCACCGATTTCATCGGTATACTCAACGCGGGAATAAACTTAAATTAAACCTGCTAGGTTTTTAAAACCTGGCAGGTTTGGCTCAAACTGATTAAATATCCTGACTATAACCAATTTCCAATTAACAAAAACGGTGCCCAAAAGGCAGGATGGCGAAATTGCTGGGTAGCCGCTACCTTTTGTTGAGCCTTTTGAAGGGCTTTAGCCTTAGATAAGCTTTGCTCTTCTACCAAATTGCGATAAAATGCGGTTATCAATTGGGCAGTGGATTCATCATTCACAAACCATAAACTGGCTATCACACTTCTAGCCCCCGCGTTAATCGCAACACCCGCCAACCCTAATGCTGCCCGTTCATCGCCCACCGCCGTTTGACAAGCACTTAAAGTTAATAATTCCACAGGCTCCTTGCGTAATTTGTTCAATCCTAACAAACCTTGCAAACGAGCCATTGTCAATTTGCTATCATAAGTTAAAAGAAAGGTTTTCTTCGGATTACGATCAAATTGACCATGTGAGGCAATGTGTACAACGTCATAAGGGGTATCTAGCAAACTTTGGTGAAGGTTTTCAAGCGAAAATTTCTGATCAAGTAAAATATCGTCTTTTTCAAATAGAAGTTCTATATTCTTGATTTCATCAGGTACACTGGGTAACGGAGAAAAATTTTGCACTCCTTCAGATAAACCATTAAGCAAAACATGGGGATTTTTCCTAGCTAATGGACGGGAATCGATCAAATTTAAACCAGGCGTGGTGACAACAGCAAAGCGGTGCATGAGAAACTTTTTATCCTTGGAATTATATAAGGCTGCCAGTGGCACAGTCCGGAGGGGACCATCCGGTACAATGATGAGTGTGTCGATATCCTGAGCCGTTAATTTTGGCAGGATAGGCGTGATTAGCCACTGATAAAGTTGCTTTGATTGTTTAATAAAACGGGGACTCGTGCTGAGTTGTAAGTTTTTTCGCCATTGATGCACGACTTCCCTCAGCGTATCAGCACCCACAGGGATGATCACCTGATGAATACCATCCGGTAGGCTCAATAATAGTTCTGTACGATCTGGAAATAAAATGGGATAGAAGATCGCCGTATGTTTGTCTAAGCGACTTTCTAATTCTGTGGCTTGCGTCTGAACAGCAGAAAAACACTCACTTTGAAAATATTCTTGTAATTCAATGACTTTCAAGCGTTCAATTTTTTCTCTTGCTTCTTTTAACAAGGCGGTTTTCGTTTCAGGTTTTTTTATATCCGCCGCTTGACGGAGCAATAAATCCGCAAAACCAAAATAAACCGGGCGTATGCGTTCATTAAACACTTCCAAGGTATTGCGTTGCCCTATAAATAATCGGGTTTTAATGGGATCTAGATGCTCAAGTGCCAGTTTATAAGCTCTGATGGCACCTGTAAAATCTTGTTGGCTTTCTAATAAACGCGCTTGTTGCCATTCCCAAAGGTATGAAATATCGGGATAATCTTGGGCAAAAAATATTGCTTGACGGGTTAGTTGCATGGCTTCTTGATAACGCTGCTCCCGCTCATAGAGCTTGCCTAAAAAACCATTGGCATACGACATCAAGCGTTTATCTTGTTGCTGGGAGGCGAGTTTAAGGACTTCATTGAAAATACGATAGGCTATCAAGCCTACTTGTGGTAATTCCTTTTGAAAATGTATTTGAAGACGTAATGCTAATTGCCCTAAACTAAGCAGATGAAATCCTTTGTCATGATTTTCGAGGGAAGCCTGTACTTTGGAAAGTGCCTTTTCTAAAGCAGTCAGGCTGGCAGTGGAATCGTTTAGTTTAAGATGGAGCCTGACTTGATTGCTTAAAGCTTGAATTTGCAAAAGCGGATCGCCTCCGCGCAAAGCCAATTCAGTGACTTCTATATAAGCATTCAGGGCTTCTGCATATTCCTGCAACACGTATAGGGTATTGCCGAGATTGTTCAATAAATGCGCTAAAATCAATGGCTCATCATGGTGCCGAGCAAGGATTAGCGTTTTTTCAAGGCTTTCCCTAGCGGCATCCGGTTTCTGCATGGCAAGCAAGATATCCCCTAAATGGCTATGAACCAATATTTGTTGTTCCAATGTGCCTGAACGATCTGCTTCTTCCTGGGCTTGTTGAAGCAACGTGTGAGCCGTCGCATAATGTCCCTTGCTTTGATAAGCCGTGGCGAGGCGAATGAATATTTTAATGCGTGGCTGGGTTTCAAGCTGGGTTTCATCCAGTGCGGTTTCCCAATGCTGAATGGCTTGTGCAATTGCACCACGCTTAAAAAAGTTTTCGCCCTGTTGCAAGGCATCCGTCGCAATACAGTTATCGAAAGTCAGACTAAAAACCAGGGCTATAACAGTGACTTTCAAAAAATTTGTAGACATTTTTGAGTTCCTCGTTTATAATAGTGTTTGTGGTAAAGGTGATTTTTTTTTAAAAGAATATACAGGCTTTAGCAAAGTAGGTCGGGTTAGATTTTTTTGCACAGCAAAAAAACGTAACCCGACAAAGGGCTACCATACTTTGCGAGTTGTGTGCATAGAGTAGCCTAAACAGAGGATAAAAACAATGAGCAACACAAAATTTATTAGTCTCACTTTGGGGCTTGCAGCAGGAATTTCAATTTCTATTGCTGCCAGTCAGCCCATTCAAGCGGCGGATATTGTTTACAATCCACCGTCTGATATTACAGAATGGAAAAATGCAAATCGTTCCCGTGGGGTTTCCCGTGGGGTTTCCCGTGGTTCTTCCCGTGGAGTGTCTCGTGGTGCTTGTAAATCCATTAGCAAAGATTTTTCTTTGCGCGTATTGGTCCCTGGTATAGGCAATACGATTTCCGAGCAACCCACGTTATATTGGTCAATCTCCCAAGCCCTATCGGCTCAATTTGAGTTGACTTTAAAACCGATAATGCCCCCGGGTTCTTTTGACTTTCCAGAACCGTTGATTGACAAAACGCTTCATCTCTCGGTTAATAAGGGCATACAAGCCTTGTCACTGGTTCAGCACAATGCTAAACTGGACATAAACACCCAATATGAGTGGTCTATTTCACTCGTTTGCGATTCCGAAAATCCGTCCATTAATATTTTTGATAGTGGCATAATTAAGCGTGTTGAACCATCTAATACCTTAAATGAACGCATTAAAGGTGCCAATGAGCGGCAATTACCTTATATTTATGCAGAAAATGGCGTATGGTACGATGCGCTTGATACATTATCTCGTTTGATTCAGAAAGACGACAACAGTTTATCTACTGTACGTGCCAGCTTGCTTAAACAAGGTGGCTTATCTGATGTAGATATTTGATAGTACAATAGATAATAAGGTATAGAAATCCGATTTTTTCAAAAATCTGATTTCTTTATGGGTAAAGAATCATCTTGATCATTACAAAATTTAGACTTTATTTTTAACTGTTGGTGGGCAAAAAAAACTTGCCCACCCTACATAAAAGCCCAAATTTCAGCCGTTTAAAGTATAAGCCACTTCTTCCCAATGAATCAGTTCCCAGCCACTAAAAATTAACATCACCAATCGTAAATTAACACCCTGATTACCCTTAATAACTCGTGAATCTGTTGCATATTGTTGAAGTTGATTTTTGGCTTCCTTAATCTTTTCTTGGAGCAATTTTTTTGTAAAATCGCCTCGCGTGATGTATTTCAGTTCAATTAAATAAGCATATTTGACTTTCTCATATTTAGCAAAAAATGGCTCAAGGTATAAATCGACAAACCCTTTTCCCATTTCTTCCCGCGTGATATAATAATCTGTCACGTTCAAGTAAGCTAACAAAAAGGTTTGGATCACTTTTTCTCCGCTCAAATAATCGCGAATAGAAGTTTGCTTTTCCACTTCACTCGCTAAAAATTCAAACACTGGTTGCCATTCACCGATATACGCCATGTTACGAACCAAATTAGCAAACTGCCATAAATCAATGCTAAACACATCGACATCTTCATAGCCATCGCGCAAATAACTATACATCAATTTCTGAACAGTACGATTGGGAATAATCAGTTCTTCTTCACCTCGGTAAGTTAACAAACCAAAATAGTACAATAACGAGATAAAGTTATTCGGTTTGATTAAATCTTCTACTGAAAAGCTGGTAGCAATCTCAGCATTAATCTGCCCAGTTTCGATAATCGCATTTAAACGACTAAAGTTGCCATTGAGTCGCCTATTCAAAACCATTAAATGGCGTAGTTTGCCATAATCGACTTTGATATTGGGATCAACCATCTCATCAGGAATGGCTTCATAAGCGATGATGTTTTTCAAGAAGTAAAGCACCATATCAGTATTAAAGAGATGATTTGAAGCCCTTTTTGAAAAAAGGTAATTGCCATACCATACTTTCATAAGAGCGAGCGTTTCATTCAAATCCGGTAATGTGTAGCCATGATCTTGATAATACGCCAATATCTTCGTCACATCCCGTTCGTTAAGCCCCAAAACTTCGTTAAAGCTTGGATATAAACTAATATTTATGCCGATATTAAAACCACTGGTAACATCATCCATTGTAACGGGTGAAACGCCAGTGATAAACATACGACATATACCAGCGTCAACTTGATTAGTGCCACCTTTCAACACACTAAAGAAAAATCGAAAAAAACCGGTGCCGTGCGTTAATTTTTGATAGTGGCTTTGTCCAGCTATCGCCAAAATCGTATTAGTGAAATTATCGTACTCATCAATCACAACATAAACTTTAAGCCCTTTCATGCCAACATAATTCAACAGAAATTCTAGCTGTTGGTGAACTTCTTGATGGCTTTCCATCATTTTAAAATAGCTATCATCAAGAAATGCCTTGTATTTTTCACCAAAAAAGAAAAAGCAATTTTTGACATGCCCATTAAATGAAGCTTCAACCTTGTCAATTTCAGGGTTAACTTGGGAAAAGTCAAATTTCAAAATGAGATGGGCATTTTTTTCAGGTGTGGGATGAGCATAAATATTGGTATCGGCAAACAAAGCCTCAAATTCTTCAGCCCGTGCAATGTCATAATAGCATTCCAACATGCTCAATAGCGACGATTTACCAAACCGGCGGGGGCGAATGAGAAATAGAAAATCACCGGCGGATTCAATTTGTGGAATATAGTGAGTTTTATCCACATAGTAGGCATTTTTTTGCTGAATAGTTTTATAGCTTGATATGCCATAAGGTATTTGTTTCATTAGTCTTAAACTCCATAATATTGTACTTGCATATTTGCTTAAATGTCGATATCTAATACTCAAGGCTTGCACAAAATACTATTTCTAAGGGCAACATAAGGTATAAAAATCCCATTTAAAAAAAAAGGGTATTTCGGGCAAGCCTCCCATATTAAAACAACTGCTCCTCCGGCATCACGCTGGATTGGCGAACCGTCTTCTTTGCATTAGATAAACGACTGGGTGTCAAATCGTAGGGCGACGGTGGACTGCCCGCAATGGGGTGAATATCAAAACGGCTACGATTGATATATTCTTCCCATGAATAGACGGAACAAGGGTCTTTTGATGAAGTACCTGTATCTATGGGCGTGACGGGCAATGTTAACAAGCCTTCGGTCACATTTTCACTGGGTGAATCAATTTCTACATCGCCATCTATGCCTAGTTTTGATGAGGCACTGATTAAACTATCGAAAGATTTAATGAAATGGTCAGCCACAATACGAATATTGCCACCATGACCGGCATCGGCTTGGGCTTTAATTTTGCCTTGGTTCAACACTACAAATACGGGATTTTCAATGGTGATATTGCCACCATCACCGGTACCACCATGAACACTGGTAGTAATTTGCCCTTCTTGCAAAAATAGTCTGTTTGGAACAGTGATAGTTATATTGCCACCGGTTGCGTGTTCGCTAGAGGTAGTAATTGTGCCATTACCGCTTAAATTTATCGTATTGGCTTGTATAACAACATTGCCTGCATTACCGGTTCCCATAGCATTAGCTGTAATTGCGGAGCCATCATTAATGTTAAGATGATTGGTTTCCACTTTTACATCCCCACCTTGCCCAATGCCCAAGGAGTTAGTAGAAATAGCACTCGGTAAACCATGATCATCTTGACCGGAAATGGTGATATTATCTGTAGCAATAACGTGTATATTGCCACCGGGTCCTTGTCCAATAAACAGTTTTTTTCCAAAAAAACCACCACTACTACTATTAATTTCAGAACCGGCTCCCAAAAATAATTTTTTTACCGTTACATTTATATTTCCAGCCGCACCTTTATTACCTGTACCAGCAGTAATTCCGCCCCGCCCATCTAAAATGAGATTATTAGCAACAATAGAAGTGTTGCCGGCTGTACCTTTTCCATAACTAACACTACTAATAGCAGATTGATTATTCTCAATCAAAAGTCCAGTGTTGCCTTCTACGAAAAAACCTGCGCGTCTTCCAATTATAGATATTGTGTTGGCATTGATATTTACGTCGCCACCATTGCCATCGGAAAAAACGGTGGTGACTACTAGACCACCATCAGTTATATTTATTTTATCTGCATTAAGCGTAATACTATTGCCTTCAAACATTCCATGATTATTAGCTGTTACAATAGCACCATCTATATTTAAAATCTCAGTTGTGATAATGATACTACCTAATTTTCCACCGTGAGTATCATTAATTATAGTAGTGGGAAGCCCTTTTGCATCAATACCCGATATAGAAATGGAATCTGTCGCATTAATATTGATAGTACCAGCTTGTCCAATAAAAGTCGTATTGATAATCAAGCTACCTTGCTCTAGTGATATTTGTTTCGCTTTAATTATAATATCACCAGCATTACCTATACCATAACTGCGGGCATCTAGGTAATTTTCAGTCATTGTCAAAGAAGGAACATTGATAGTTATAGTACCGGCATTACCACTACCTATAGTGTTGCTCATTATAGAAACAATATTTCCTTTAAGTTCAACACTATCTGTCAATTTAATGTCAATAGCCCGCCCATTTTGATCGGTCAGCGTATTAGCTTGAATAACAGTTTCATCCATAACAAGTTGTCCACCCCGGATGAAAACATCACCACTACCTCTACTACTGACATCTATTAAAGTGTTGTTAGCCGTGATGGTACCTCCTTCAGCATTCAAATCTAACCCAAATTCACTAGGAATAACTTCACCTTGTGAAGCGACACTCACCAGATTAATTCGTCCCGATGGAGCTGATAATTTAGAACGGGAGAAAACGGCCATAAATCCTTGTGTATCATATAATATTGAACGAGAAAAAGTTTCCATAACGCCTTGTATATTAAACAGCACTGGTGAATTACCGTTCAAACTTAAATCACCACCAATCAACGACAAGCTGTTGCCTTCAGAAACTGACAAATCGCTGTCTTGAGTGGTAATAGAGGCGGGTGTATCAGTCAAAAAACCAAATGCCTCAATTGGAGCAACCGTCAATAAACTATTGCTCGGATTGCGAGCATCAAAGTGCCCCCCATCTTTCAGGCGCAAATAGTCTGCGGTACTAGCATGAAAACTGCCCTGGACATCCAATTGAGCATTGGGTCCAAACATAATGCCATACGGGTTCTGAAAATACATATCTGCATTGGGAATAGTTGAGCGGATTAACCCATCAATTTGTGAGGAATTTCCACCTGTAACGCGACTGATAACATTACTGACGCTATCAGGACCAGAAAACGTAGCACTTTCAAAGCTTTGCAAATTAAAGTCTTTGAAACTGTGGAAAAGATTGGCACCGTGTTGTTGCCCTAAATCGGCTCCGATGAGATAGTCTGGACCCGGTAATGCACCACTATGTCCAAGGGTACCGTCTAGGGTGACTTCGGCGTTTATTCCTAAACTACTGATTAATATAGGAATTGTGAGTAAGTGTCGTAATTTCATTTTGATTTCTCAAAAAAATAATTATAATAACAGCAACTATAGACATTCAGAAAAATAATTTCTTGATCAAACCTGGCAGGTTTTGTGAAGTTATGTAGGTACGAAAAAGTATTTTAACTTTTTAAAATTTAAGCAGGTTAATTAATATAATTCCACATAAAAAAACTATTGATTAAAAAAGTGATGTTGTTTATACCAATCTTGTATAGTTCTAATGATAACATCTATATGTTCGCCTTGAAGGTATAGGAAGCCAGGGCAGACACACAGGTCAGCCCTTACAAAAATCTGAAAACTTGACTGCTCGAAGTATAATCTTCATTTTTAATTCCCAGTCCCTAATTTTAGGGAATCCCTAAGCATTTATGCGTTTGCAAACTCAGCCGCCATTGAGGATGTTTCAAACAATAGCGCAGAGCCAGTTGGATATTACATTTGCGCCGAATTAAATTGTCCACCATTTTGTCTGGGCTTATACCAAACTTCCAGTTTGCACAAACAAAGGATGTACCACCACCCCAGTTTTCTTATCTGTATAAACCATTTCAAATCGTTGACGATTCTGATCATCAACCGCTTCCACAAATAAAACCAACCAAACCACAGTCACTCCTAAATTTTTACCATATTTAGCTGCTTGTTTGAGGGCTTGACGATAGCCCGGTTGATTGGCAAAACTTTTTAATTCCAATCCAAACAATTGCCCCGCATAACGTATTAATAAATCAATCGCCCCATTACCCGTCGGGAATTCTGGCACAACTTGTACACCATAATTACGAAAAAAACTAACCAAATAGAGATAAAGATGAAATTGAAATACGGCTTCAAATACACGTAGATCATTTTTTCGACGTGGCGCATCTTTCAATACCATCTCTCGATTGGCTTGCAAATATTGCTCATATCGTTGTAACAAACGATGGATATCAATACTTTGATCAGTAATGGTATCTGACAAATCCTCAAATGGTGAGTATAACCCGTCCATTTCTTGATACAACTCCCTGGCAAAATAATTGAACAATTGCTTTTGTATGTATGGACAAGGAAATTTGACGTAATTTTCACTCAAGCTGACTTGATCAGCCTCAACGACTCCATTCATATAGAGAAAATTGATAATGGAATCATGGTAGGTAAATTTTACCTTCTTTTTAGTTTGGAACAATTCCAAAACAAAATATTTATAAGGCTCTTGTTTAGCCTTACTGATGATGTTCAGGATATTGTTATTGGGCAACAAATTGAGGGCAGCCGCATAAACACCTTCAAAAAGTGTCATCGTAATCGGTTGATCAGTTGCTTGATTATAAGTTTCCGTTAATAATTCCCCAAACCAACAGGTCAGCCCGGGTTGCCCTTTGAATTCATACCAGATCCGTTCGACCACTTCTGGCTCAATTTGTTGTTTTTGCTCCTGTTGATACCAATCAAATAGGTAAAGCACTTCATCATGAGTCAGGTTAGGAATGTGCAGGCTACGTTGGACATTGAATGGCGAACCTTTGACATTTTCTACCCCTAAAACAGCACGCACTCCAATCAATGCGAGGCTATGTAACAAATAATCTTTTGCCGCCGTGGATTTGTTGGTTTGGCTGCGGCGAGTGGTATAAATATGACGAAACACGGCGACTAGTCTAGCAATGACCGCTGGTTCAAGGGCATCAAATTCGTCCAAAATCAAGATCAAAGGCTTAGTGAGAGTGCCTCGTTTGAACAAACGATCAAAATCATCTAAGCGGTCTATAGTGACAGTCTTCTCTAAGTTTAATTTTTCGTTCAATTGATGGGCAATCTGTTTAGCGACACGATTGCTATCCGTTACTTCATAAAGAAATTGTAAGCTGAGAAAAACAACATCAAATTGAGCGTCTTGCTCAATGTTTGAGACCACTTCTTGCATTATCCAAGTTTTGCCCGTTTGACGGGGTGCCCAGACTGTGATATAATGCCCACCCTCATCTAGTTCTTCTCCTTTTAATTGCCTGATAGCACTGGTAATTAATGCTTCTCTGGGTACGTAGTAATTTGATTTTTTATTTGGTGCTCCATAAGATGAAAAATCTCGCATATTTTTTGACTCCAATTTAACGACGAAAAACCATGATTGCGATATTTGGTGCAGGATGCTATTGCTTATGCACCCTACACTTGCTGTCTCTTAAATTGTATTTTATACTAACGGGAAACGCTATATTATAGCATTTTTTTATAGCGAAGTACATCTCTTGTAGGGGCAATCCTTTATGGTTGCCCTTTTTTGTATTTCACCCAAACGAAAAACGCTATAATCTCCATTTCTAATCCCCAATTTTAGGGAATTCCTAAGCATTTATGCGTTTGCAAACTCAGCCGCCATTGAGGATGTTTCAAACAATAGCGCAGAGCCAGTTGGATATTGATTTCACGTTTTCGTCCATCCAGGGGTTGCAAAAAAAAATGTTTAAAACCAAAGTCTTGAAAACGCTCTGGGGGTGCATCAAGCTGTGGGTAAGCTAATTTTAATTCATCCCCACTTTGTAATAGCAAGGGAGCGTGTGCCTTAGGGCTGACACAAACCCAATCCAGCCCCGCGGGTGCAGCCAATGTACCATTAGTTTCAAGGGCTATCTCAAAACCGGCTTGATGAAATTTTTCAATCAGCACCGTATCTAATTGTAACAACGGCTCGCCACCCGTACAAACAACAAAAGGCTTAGCCACTCTTCCCTCCCAAATCGCAGCCACCTTTTCAACTAATATTTGCGCCGAACTAAATTGCCCACCATTTTGCCCATTAACTCCCACAAAATCGGTATCACAAAATTGGCAAATTGCCTGAGAACGATCTTTTTCACGCCCTGACCATAAATTACAGCCCGCAAACCGACAAAAAACGGCTGCCCGCCCAGTATGCAAACCTTCACCTTGTAAGCTATAAAATATTTCTTTAATAGAATAAATCATAATGTATACTGGAATCCAAAGCCTGCCAGTGGTCATTTTGAAAATGATTTTCTGGATGAAATGATCGCGCTCTGAACTAACACATTTGAAAGAAAAATGATGGTGGGTGCAGCTCTACCCACCCTACGCTTGCTAGGAGCAATCCCTTGTGGTTGCCCTAAGTAAAAATGATAAAGGGATCAAATTCTATTTGAATTTTATGTTACAAATTAATTTGAACCTGGAGCATTTTTACGATACTTGTTCATTTGCCTTACTAAACATCCAATTTAAGGTATCAAATACCCATTGCAAATCTGTAGTAGCTGATATTTTTCTAGTATCTCTGGTAAAAGACTTACCACTTTCCAGTTGAGCAAACATCCAAATATCACCTGTCGTCACCGAAGCATAACAGATTTTGACACCTTGCCGAGAGGCAGCGACCATTTCAGCTAGAGCTTGCGCCCAACCTTCATCAAATTTTTCTTGCTTCGCCTCAATAACACATAGAGGAGGCAATGCCATGCTTCTGTATTTTATCTTCGGTGCTATTAAATAATCGGGTTCACCTTTTAATCCCTCGTCTGGTTCTACATTGTAGGGTACATGCGACCATACAAAAAGGTTGCTGTATTTTTCTGCGACTAAGTCTAAAATAGGTTTGATAATATCTTCACATATTGTAACTTCATTAATAAAACTCATTTCATCTTGTAGCTTACCTTCAATCTTTGAAAACGGATAATTCTCTATTTCAATGACTAACCTATTAACAAAGGGTTTAGAAACCACCTTAATATTAAATTTGTCAATGACTTCATCAATTGTTTTAAAATCACTATATGACATAGCACAGTTCTCCTAGAATTGATTATAATACTTCTCTAAAAATACGATGGCAATCATAATACACTTTGATTTCAACGAACTGGCACAAGCTGAATTTCAAATAATTGGGACCAAAATTTTCCCGTGACAAAGAGCCGTTGCCCTATTTTGTCATAAGCAATGCCGTTAAGCACATTGGGTTTTGGATGAGTCGTTTTAGGTAACAAAGATTTCAATCCATTCAGATCGATCCATCCTAGAACTTGTCCAGTTTGAGGAGAAATGCGGGCAATGAGATCGCTCTTCCACACGTTTGCAAAAATTTCACCTTCAATGTATTCCAATTCGTTCAGTTTAGTAATAGGTATATTTTGATCTCGCACTTGTATAAAGCCGATTGTCTCAAAAGTCTTTACATTTAAGAAATATAACTTATCTGTACCATCACTCATAATCAGTTTTTCACCATCGTTTGTCATACCCCAACCTTCTGTGGGATAAGTAAAATGAGTTAATGGTTCAAAGTTTTTGAGGTTATAAACGAAACCTATTTTGGATCGCCAAGTGAGTTGAATGATTTTATTTTGCCAAATCGTCATACCTTCTGCAAAATAACGCCGAGGCAAATGATAGATTTGCAAGATTTCACCCGTTTTTAAGTCAACTTGACGCAGTGAGGATTGTCCCCATTTACCAGTACTTTCGTAGAGAACACCATCATGATAAATCAAACCTTGTGTAAAAGCTTTATGATCATGTGGATAAGTATTGATAACGCGATAGTGATAGTATCTTGGTGTTTGTCCTTGAGCGACGTTGTCCCAAAATAGGATTATGATAGGGCTTATTAGTAAGAGACTGCTAATAAGAATAAGCGTTTTTTTATGCATAATATGCATAAAATTCATACGTGTTCGCCCAGCAAATAAACCTGTCAGGTCTTGAATACCTGACAGGTTTTGACTCATTCACCCACATACTCTAACAAACTACTATAGGAACGATTGCCCGACCATTTGGCATAAACGCTGAATTTGCCCATACCAATTGTCACCTTTCCCTCAAATATATTCCCTTGTTTTTCAAGGTGATGCCATTTTTCACCAATCAGAACAGCCACTTTATCTGCCGATATGGCTAATTTAAAACTTTGCTTCGTACCGGCACGTAAATGAGCCTGTTTGGGGGTATAAAGATAGCCCTGGTTTTCCTTAAACGGGGCAAAGGTTTTTGGAAAACCAATTTTGCCAGACATACCCTGATTAACTTTAACGGTATAATCCAGTGCTTGTTGATAATCTGCGTCTGATTTGTGTTTCGCAAATAATCTGAGAAGATAGTCACCAGGTTGGGGAAAAACGGTATGAATTTCATATTGTTCCCCTTTTTTCTGAACCAGGGTGAGAGATTTATCTAACCGCTTGTTATTTTTATACAATACCGCGCTCATCAAAACATCAGCAGGTGCGAACAGGGTGACCAATACCTGCTTTTCCGTTTTAATTAAACGCCGAGGGTGGCTATCCACTTTTAAACCTGTATCAAAAAATATTTGTTCTGGAGAAACGGCTTGTTCTTCATCTGCCATGCCCTCACTAGCGATAATGCGATAGTCAAGTGCCCAGCGATAGGCACCCGGTTCAGATTGCCGTTTAGTAAATAGCCTCAAAGTATATTCGCCAGGGCGAGGAAAAGTCACACGGATTTCATATTGCCCCGCTTTTTGACGGATTGCAGTATGTGATTGTTCAACTTCATAGCGATTGTCTAATAACAATTTAGCGGTCAGTACCGCATTTTTGGGTGCCTTTAGCACAATAGTCACTTGATTTCGTGTATTAATCGTACCTTGCGGATGGCTGCCCACTGCCAAACCCGTTCTGAAAAACGCGGGTCTTAGATAAACCCGCTTATCATATTCTGATTTTGAAATAGGCGGTTTGAGCAATTGCCAGCGTGCTTGTTTCGGGAAATGATCATAAATAAATTGTTCAGGTGGGGTTAAAAAATAATGATCCTGAAATTGGCGAACAAAACGCTTTGCCTTCTCATCCAAATAACCCGCGCCCCAAGTCGTGTCTATCAATTGCCATTGCCCATCAATTTTCACCGCATTCCAGGCATGATTGATAGAATCAGTGCCTTCCACTGAATAACTATAACCCTTTGAATATCCACTGATATTTTCAACTTCAAGTCCAGCGGCTTGCCCTAGCAACTTAAACAGCCCAGCGTAGCCATCACAAACTGCCCTCCGACTTTTCAGTACCCCATCAGGGCTTAAATCGCCCGTATGACCACTGAAAAAGCCCTGATCATCATAAGCGATGTTATGAGTCATCCAACGATAAATGGCTCGAACTTTTTCCCGATCATTTTTTGCCGGTTCGATGAGATAAGCCGCCAGTTTTGATAATGAGTTTTCAACACGCTTTGGCGTATTTAACGCGTGTTTATCAATCCGCTCATAGCCAGGATGGGAAATGAATGAAGTTTCCTGTACTTTTTGGGGTGCGACATTTGTGGGCAGACATCCAGAAAGCATCATTGAAAAGAAAAAGACGGGGATTAACCCTTTAATAAGATTAGTCATTATTTTTTAGCTCCTTTATGTACAAAACAGTATTATAACATTTCAAAATTCCATGTGTTCAGCGCGAAGCATTGAAGATCAAACAAGGGCAGACACGCAAGTCTGCCCCTACAATACGTGACATAAATAATTTTTCTGTATTTCATGAATAATATGTGGTTGAATGTCATATTGTTTAGCTAAATTTGACCATTGTGAGATTGCGTCTTTTACTTGTTCTATTATTTCGGTTAAATGACAGACATTATATTTTTTTGCAAGCACCTTTAAATCTTTTAATTGTGGATGTTTGCCTTCACCATTAATACTCATAGCATGTTCACCTGCCATACCTATGGTAGGCATTAAATCATAAGCGGGTGCGAGTTGCCATTGAGCTTGTTTATCAAACCTAAAAGAAAAATTTTTCACATGATCGTCTCGATTGTGGGCAATAATATTAAATAACATCCGTCTGAAAGCTTGTTTGATAGCAAGTTGTTGTTTGGTTAAAACTTGGGTGACTTGCAAATAAGTGTCATAGTCACAAGATGGAATACGATGATCGGCATGAATTAATCCCCCTAAAGTCTGAGTATGAATGCGCTGATTGCCTTCACGATCAAAACGCTTGATGGCAAAATATCGCTGATTATTTTCGACCGGGATGAGCCGTGTTTTGGGTAAATCAATACCGGCTTGTGTAGCCATTAAAGAATAGACATATTCAATCGCACCCGCTTCTTCAAAATCTTGGCTTTGTGAAAATTTCACCAAATAATGTTCATAACCTTTCGGTAATTCGTCGAAACCACTGATAACCTGATTCACCTCATTTAAACCAACAATCACTTTTGGTCTCGCGCCACCTGATGAGCCACCTAAAAGTTGTAATGCTGGAAAAATCTTTGTACCGGTTAAAACTTGCTGTGCTTTTTCAGCTAACACACTGAGTTGTAATGCTGATAATTTATCACTTTGCTGAAATTGAGCAGGATGATAAGTGAGCGCACCCATGGTACGCTCGCCCAGATACGATAAGCGTTCTAATGGAGTAATGGTTTTGATGCCTAATTGTCGAAAAGCTCTATCCATTAATAGCAATCCCCATCCATCAGGCAATGAATCATTAAAAAGTCCATATAATCCCGCAAACACTCGTTCCTTTTCTATAAAAACCCCCGATTTATTGGGTAGATAAAAAGGAGAAAGTGCTAAACCCGTTTTTATAAATTCTGGCGTATATTCAAACAGTATTTGCTTTTTATAAGGTACGAGATGCCCAACTGTGATGACTTGATTTTGTATCAAGTGAAAACGCACTTCAATTTCCACCGAATGAATCACCCCTCGTTTTTCGTTTACCTCTTTGTCGTTTTTTGGTGAGTTTTTTAATATCAGATAAAGTCATAATTTCAGGCTCTTCAAATAATGGCATCAATTCACTTAATCGCCCGAGGGCTAGTGCAATCAATAATAATCTTTCCAAAGAAATTTTACCTGTGTTTTCAAAGCGTTTTAATGAAGCCAGTGTTATTCCAGCCCGTTCAGCCAATTCTGCTTGAGTCCACTCGTTAATTAAACGCAAACGTTTAAGTCGTTGGCTGAAAATGAGTTGTATTTCATGAGGCGTTTGTAAATTAAAGGTTAACATATTAGCCAATACAAGTGAATAAGTAGGTTAATAGCCATGATTTTAATTATTATGTTTCATACATTTGTCAAATGATTTTGAACAAGATTAAACTGACTGAAGGATTAACAGGATTAAAAAATGATTATGGTTTGAAATTTATCTTTAAACGATTGATTTAGTTCACCATTTCTATTTTTTAGTTTTTCTTCAAAAAACGAAAACATCTGCTCAATCCGTTAAAATCTATCCGCTATATAAGTTATCCTATCTATGATACCGGAAACATCACTGATATAACAACCTTTTCTATCAGCAGTCAATACCGAGTTTTCCAATAAATAAAATTCCCACTCCACACCATCTGTTATGATGCCATATATCTTGCTTTGTTCAAATACTATGAGTGTCGCATACATTTCAGCCAGACATTGACCGATACCTTTGCCTATTTGTGCCGGTTTCACTTCAACAATTGATATGATTGGGGCAATAAATTTATAAGCATGTAAACTCAAAGCGCAGTCATACTTACCGTTTAACTGATGCGGTAAATCGGGTGTTTTATCGAATTCAAGATTAATCGGTGGCTCGAAAAAAGCACCCACATCTTTTACGACGCAAGTATTTAATAAGACAGGCGTTATCAAAAGATGACTTCTTGTTGCTTCATTAGTATCCTCATTTAAAGCAAAACGAGACTTGATTTCATCGACGGCTTTTTGAGTATCAAGATACGCTTTGTGACTGGGTATTAAGTTTTCAAACAAGTTGCCCCTCGCCGTTTGCACTTTAAAAATTTTTTCTAATTGCTCCGTTGAGTATCCTTTATATTCACTAAAAGACATTGCAAAACCTCCAAAATTAAAATACTTGTTATGAGTTTCCAAAATACTATTTTTTTTAAACAATATTTTTTGGGTTGTTGGGATGTTTCACATAAGGTAGTGGTAGATTTCCTACCCACCCTACAATTAAAAAAGGGACAAGTCTATTGTAGGATGGCTGCCCTTAAAATGGCATTGAGGTGAATTGACTTGATGACTTATTTTGAAAGGGCTTTGACTGATTGTTATAGCTTCCTTTTTTATCATCATCATCATCGCTTAAAAATTGTTCATGCTGAGTATCCGGTAAAACCCCATAAGGATAAACCATTAATCTAATCGGTAATTTGTTAACACCCTTGGGTTTAACCGTAAGCATGTAAGCATATTGCTTTTCTGTCGATGCAGATTGAATCGTAGTTGAATCACTAAAAGAATTTTCATCTCGTTTTTCGTCAGTGTTTTGGGATTCATCTGTAGTACTTGCTAATTTATCAATTTCTTCTGCCTCTTTAACTTGTACTGCTATGGTAAAAAAATGAGTGGTAGAAAAATTTACCCATGAACGAAATTCCGCCAATTGTTCCGGTTCCATAAACTCATTAAAATCACTATAAGATTTAAATTCTTCTTCACGGCGTTTTGTCATGATAGTTTCAATGGTATCTCCACTCATACCAGGTAATAACATCAAAGCTTCACGAGTTGCTAAATTAGGATTAACACCGGTTTTATTACCATACACGGTGAAAGCATTGTTCATTTCTACCCCTTTAAATACTTCAGCAAAACCTTTTATCAACAGCAGCTCTTCCACTGTTTCTAAGCGACTATTACGTGGCTCATAAGGCGGCGATAAAGTTTCATAATAATCTTTTTCCGCACCATTAATACGTTTAAGCTCATCACCATCAATCCAATCATGCCAAGCATCTTCCAAAACACCTAATTTTTCGGGATCATTACCAATACGTTTTTCTAATAATTGACGTAATTTTTGCTTAGATAAACGTTGAAGGTTAATTTTACCAGCATGATCATAAATACGAACGGTAACGCTATCGGGAATAGGATAAGCCAAATCAAGTACCCGCCCATCAAAACGATATTTTTTATTTTTACGTTCACTTAAAGGAACATCTTCCACCCCTGGCGGATCAGGCATTTTGTTAATAAGCAATTCCATTTCCGCAGAGCGTAATGCTTGAAGCGTATCATTCCATGCTTGCAATCCCAATTTATTATAAAAGACAGCTTTAGCTGATAAGCGCGTCTCGCTTGCTAAAACTGTTATCATAATAGTTACAATAACAACAAACCATAAAACGATAATTAGAATTGCGCCACGTTGTGAATTTTTTTTAGCCATTTTGCGCCTATTTTTGATTTTAATTTTTATGAGGGCTTATCATTACCTACATTGTAGGATGATCTAACTTTTATATATTATTCAAAAAATAATTTGTAACGATTCTGCCTTGAAATTTATCTCAAGGCTGAATAATCATTTTACATAAAAATTTTTGCATCCAAAACTTTTTTATGTTATTTTTATATAGACTTTTTTTAAATTGAATTTTCCTGTATTTTGGACTCCAAAGCTTTAGCTTTGTACAATTATTTTAGGAACACCCTTAATTTTCAACGAGAACTCACTATGAAACTCAAATTTCAAATGGCATTTTTGAGCTTGTTATTGACATTGACTGGCTGTATAGCCGTTATCAGTGACAATGCGACTTACCCTACCACGCCTTACAAAGAGACAGTTCCAATAGATCGCGTCAATAAAAAAGCGAAAAAAGCCAATGATGGCTTTAACAAAAAACCGAGTATTTCTTCGTCTGACAATGAAAAACCATCGAGTAAGTATAATCGGGTGGATCAGAAAGTGAAGTCAGGCACAGACAACCTGGGTAAAGCACAGAAAAAATCGCCGATTTCCAATCCTAACCTGGGAAAAAAACCCAACAAAGCAGCAGAAGTGAAAAGTTCATCCGGGAAAGATAGCGATTCTTCCAAAAATAAAAAACAAAGTTATACCAATTGATAGAGCATTATCCTTACCTGCATATTCAGAGTAGGGGCATTCGAGGTTTGAGTTTTTTTGAAGAAAAATTAAAACCTCGAATCCTGTATGTTCGCCCTGGCTTAACTTAACAGCAGACTTTGTCTTTCAAAAACAAACGGCTAACAATATTTTTTATCCATTTTCAGGCTTAAAAGCTCGATAAATATCTAAAAGCGCGTCAAAGTCTCCAGCTATTTCTTCACTGCTATCATTAATCTCATTATCAGCTATCAATCCGGTAGCCTCATCCATTATAGATTCAGCACTGCCACAGCTCACATAGTAAGTAGCCAGTTGCTTAGGATTTATCCAACTTTCTGCCGGTATGACCGTTTTAACTTGAATTTTAGCCAATTCGCTAACGTTCGCAACCAAATAGGAAAACAGATAATTATTAAAAGCACTTAAAATATAAGGACTATGCGTCGTCATGATAAAACGATTTTTATCAAAATGACAATGATACACCCGACAGATCAACTCAATTAATTTATACTGAGAGTATGGATATAAATGGGCTTCAGGTTCTTCAATCGTGACAAAATTAAGCAGCCCCGAATAAAAAACATCCATCAATATAAGTATCAAGGGAAGCACTTCTTGTTGTCCCGAAGAGGCTCTATCCAGTGTAATATACTGTTTATTTTCAAAATAAATGCGATTTTCACCATTGACATATTTAAAATGTCCTTTTAGGATGTCTTTTAAGAGAGGCTCTAACTCTTTGCTTAAAATATGAGCAAAGTTTTTTCTGGATAATTCAATGTGTCGCCCAAAATTTAAAAGCATTGGATCAATACTAATTGCCTCCGACGTGAGACTAAAAAGCGACTCCGAGATTAACGAATAAACGGCTCGTCCGGCTGGAATTAGGGTAGTTTTATACTTTGACTGAGGTAAATTATCATAATGTATTGTGCCATTTTTAAGTATGATTTTGCAGTGACTCAAATATTCGATGTGAGCATTTGGATTCTGCTGCAAATAATGTTCACCAAAAAATTTATTAAAAATGGTCAACAAATATTCTGGTTGAGTCTTTAAACACGAAACCGACGTGACATACTTAAAAAAATGTATTAACTTAGCAATGGTTGACTTACCACTCGCTTGAGGTCCAATAAGAATGATTATCTCTTTTAAATCTAATTCAACCTGTTTGAGAGGTCCTAAATTTTTGATAATGATTTTATCAGTCATAATTTCAACGTTTTTAAATTAACGGTTCCTAAAAACTTGGACAAACTTGGACATTTTTTTGAAGTAATCCCGGGTAGGGTGGTTTCGAGTTTTTGTTGCCCACCATAACAGTTTAGTGATTATTTTGGTGGGCAAATAAACACTTGCTCACCCTACCTGACTAAAAATTTATAACTCAAGCAAATAAGGTGCGACAAAACCTTTGTACTTTTCTCGAATTTCTGTTGGTAAATTCTTCCATCCGGTAATTTTACCACGGCATTCCTTTGAACCACATCTACAATTAGGAAAAAAATTGACAGTATAATTCCTCATGGCATAATCAAAGGTTATTTCTTCATCCTGCAAAATATCACGCATTGCTACATAATCATGTCCTCAAGTTTCATTTACATGAATACCAGAATTAGGAACACAAGAATGATTAACCTTTGTAATCAAACTTTCATGACGTACAAAAGTATTTTTATCAATTTGTGAAGCATGTGAATCGTTCTTAGACAGAGTTTCTTTAATAATGCCTCGCATTACAATTTCTCCAGCCTTAATAGATCGGATTGCAAAAATGCCTTCTCCTTTTTCAGGAGTTTTTCTTAATATGTATTTATTTTCCATAATGGGTAATATCTTAGCTAAGCTAAGCAAATTAAAGGGACCAGACTCTGATTATTTTGTTGACATAAAACATAAACCATAACAACCATTTTTCTGTAATGGAAGCAAAGCCGGGTAGGGTGGTTTCAAGGTTTTAGTTTTTTGAAGAAAAACTGAAACCTCGAAAACGTGTTTTTGTTGCCCACCATAACAGTTGAGTGATTATTTTGGTGAGCAAATAAACACTTGCCCACCCTACCTGACTTTTTTAAAAATTAGAAATATGATTTTTTCAAAAATCAAATTTCTTTAATACCATCAATTCTGCCCTTACGACTACTTCGCCGCAATATCTTCTAACTGTTTCGCCTTAATGATTTGCCCATTAAGGGCAGCTTCTTTTGCACTATTGCCATAAGCAACGCTCATCAGGGTGCTGTAATATACCGAAGGCATGTTGAACTTGGTACCATATTTCTGGTTGATCTGTTCTTGATAGGCTTCCGTGTTCATTTGACAGACGGGGCAAGGGGTGACTATCATATCTGCACCGCTATCATGCGCGGATTCAAGAATTTCTTTCACCAATGCCTGGCTTTTTTCAGGTTCCGAGAACATTAGTGCGCCTCCACAACAAGCCACTTTTTTGTCGTAGTCAGGTATGGAATCGGCACCTAGCATTTCTATCATTTTGTCTAAGTAAACAGGATTTTCAAAAGATTCACCGCTGATACCAAAGGGGCGATTTGTTTGGCAACCAACATAGCCGGCAATCTTGATTCCTTCCAAGGGCTTTTTGACGTGTTTTTTCATTTCGTCATAGCCAATGTCTTCGATCAACACTTCGACAAAATGGCGTACTTTTTTCTCGCCTTTGAAAGTTAAGCCACCTTCTTTTAGGGCTTCATTAGCTTCAGCCATTAATTCAGGTTCTTTTTTCAAGCGTTCATCTACTTCACGAGTCGCTAACCAACAAGCGGCGCAAGTCGCTACCACATCTTGCCCAGGATGATGTTTTTCAGATAATGCGATATTACGCGCTGATAATGCTAAACGTGGCAATTCACCACCGCCGGCATAGCCGATAGAAGCAGAGCAGCAATTCCAATCTGGAATTTCATTCAATTGAATGCCCAACACCTTGCAGATGGCTTGGGTTGAACGCAACTGATTGGAAGAAGATGCGCCTTTTTGCGAGGAGCAGCCGGGGTAAAAGGAATATTCTTTAGCCATAATTTATCTGTCTCCTTATGAGGCTTGTTGGAATTTAGCAGTTTTCGCTTCTTCGATTTCACGGGCTTTTTTCAAAATAGCCTGTAACCCTTTGCTGTCTTTACAGCCATGCCCACCAAAAAATTCAAACGGATTCATGCGCCGAGCTTTGACCATTCCCAGCCCAAGCTTTTGCATTTTCAGGGAAGTTTTAATTCCCTCCATAAAGCCATTCATAAAATATAAGCTCAAACCGAGTTTGAGTTCATTAACCCGCCCTTTTTTGCTCAAGTTATTCCAAAATCGCTGGGCAAATTTTTGGGTTTGTTGGTTTTTCGGTACAAGCCCTAAGCGGCTGGCATAGTGAGCTAATCCGTGCATGATATGGGTAATAGGCAATTCGCGTGGGCAACGAGCTATGCAATTGTAGCAAGACGTACACATCCACATTGAACTAGAGCCAAGTACCTCATCACGTTTATTGGCGCGGATCATCATAAAAATTTCTTGTGGTGGATGATCCCAATGGGGACCCAGTGGGCAAGAGCCAGCACACACACCACATTGCATACACATGCGAACCCAATTTCCTTCTTCAACATTGGCTTCGACTTCACGCAGGAAGTTGTTGCGATATTTTTTCATATGTAATGGTTAATGGTTAATGGTTAATGGTTAATGTTGCAAGAAAGAAATACTATTTTTAAATAGTATTTCTTGCACTCAATTTTCACAGTCATCAGAAATACTATTTGTTATACTCTGCACGGGCATAATATGGCATGTTATGTAGGGTGGGTAACGTCTTTTTGTTGCCCACCAACCGTTAAAAAAAAGTCCAAAATTTACCCGTTAGTAGTATAAAAAATAGTATTTCTAACACACACCATTCTTTAAAATTTGAACGGATTCATTCCAATCTTTTCAATGGTTTCTGCCATGTCGTTGATAATTTTGGGTACTCGTTCAATGTCTGTGATGGCAATTTCATAAGTCTGCACCCGTTCTGTTTCGAGTTGGAGCTGTTTCAGGGTGTCATCAATTTTTGACATCCGGTAATGTGCCATCTCACTGCCCTTCACAAAGTGACATTGATAATCGTCGCCCTTTTGACAACCCATCAGGATAATGCCGTCATAGCCACTGTTCAGTGCATCGCTGATCCAGATGGTATTCACTGAACCCAGGCAACGTACAGGCATAATGCGTACATAAGCACTATATTCTCGTTTATTCATGCCAGCCATATCCAAAGCGGGATACGCATCGTTTTCACAGGCTAATAGCAAAATACGGGGCTTTTCATCAAACTCATCGGGCATATCAACCGATTTGAGGGCTTGCCCAACGGTTTCAACGGAATAATTTTCAAAGGAAATCACGCGCACCGGGCAGGCACCCATACAGGTACCACAGCGTCGACAACGTGCCTCATTAAATTGGGGATAACCTTTTTCATCCTCATTAATCGCACCAAATGGACATTCGACGGTACATCTTTTGCATTGCGTACAGCCTTCTTTGCGGAAGCTGGGGAAACTCAAATCTCCAGAACGGGGATGGGCTGCTCGCCCAAGAGCTGCATTTTCTAAAGCTTGAATCGCTTTTAAGGCAGCACCGGTGGCATCATCAGTGGCTTGCGCCATATCCATTGGACGACGAACGGGTCCGGCAGCATAAATTCCAGTACGGCGCGTTTCGTAAGGGAAACAGATAAAATGGGAATCGGTAAAACCGTTCACCAATTGAGGTATATCTGGACCCTGGCGATATTCCAAATTTAAAACCGATTCACTTGCTGGAATTTCAATTTCATGGGCTGCCTCTTTTTCACCTTCTTCTTGCGTCGCATCTATCTCAACATTAACCCCAGAATTAGGTACCATGCCGGTCGCTAACACCACTAAATCAGCTTCATAAGCGGTTTCTTCATTTAGAATTAAATCCTTAAATTTGACCGTGATCTGACCGGACCCAGGCACCACTTCGCTAACTTGCCCTTTCGTAAAGGTAATTCCTTTATCCTGACCATTGCGATAAAAATCTTCGCCACCAGCGCCTGGCATACGCAACTCAGTATAAAGGACCATGGCATCAATATCTGGATTGGCATCCTTAAAATACATCGCCTGTTTGACGCTCGTCATACAGCAATGACCGGAACAATAAGATAAATGTCCTTCCTGATCACTACGTTGCCCAACGCATTGGACAAAAACCACGTTTTCAACTGCTTTACCATCGGAGGGACGCTTGATTGCACCACCATTGGCTTGTTTAGCTAATGCTTCTAATCCCAATTGATCAACAATATCTGGGGATTTGCCATAAGCAAACTCAGGTAACTGGCTCGCATCATAGGGCTTAAAGCCACTGGCTTGAATAATCGCACCGAATTGTTCAGTGACACTTGAACCACCCGCCTGGGTAATATCGGCACTAAAACGCCCAGGTGCGCCGTCGGTTTTACTTATGGTAGAATTAAGATGGACCGTGATTTTATCATGATCCTCAACCTGTTTGATTAAATCAGCAATGCCACTATCTTGTGGAGCCGCAAACGGTGCGCGATTAGGAATACGTTTATAAAGGTTCGCAGCGGTGCCTCCTAAAACTTCCGTTTTTTCAACAATCGTCGCAGAATAACCGGTTTTAGCCACCTCAATCGCAGCAGTCAAACCGGTTAAACCACCCCCGACAACCAGCACATGCGGTGTCCGTCCCTGCTCACCACTACTGGATGGCAAAGTCATAAAATTGACTTCAGCACTCGCCATGCGGATATAATCATCAGCCATCTCTTGCGTGGTTTCTTGCGCTTCATCATTATCCGGGCGCACCCAGATTACCCCTTCACGCAAATTAGCACGGGACATGGCGACATTTTCAAAATTAAAGGCATCGGTTTTAGCCCGTCTGGAACAACCGGCAATCATCAAATGCGTCACGTCACCTGCATCGATATCCGCCTGAATCATTTTCACGCCATCACTATTACATAGAAAATCATGCTGTTTAGCAAAACTCATTTTGCCTTCACGTTTAGCAATCATTTCCAATTGATCGGTATCCAAACGATCAGCGATGCCGCATCCTTTACAAATGTATGCGCCTAATTTCTTATCAGCCATCGTTTATCCCTCCACCGTGGCGAGTTGGTTAACAACTTGAATCGCACGCAAAGCACTCGCTGTCGCATTTTGCGCCGCCCGGTTCACATCTAAAGCATCCGAGGCACAGCCCGCAGCAAACATGCCTCCATTATCAGCATCATTTTCGATAAAACCATGCTCATTGACCGTGAGATTAATGCCTAATTGGCTAAAATCAACACTCGGCTGCATACCAATCGCTAATACCACTAAATCATGGGGATTGCTATAACGATGATAGCCTTCCGTATTCACACCCTGTAAAACAGGATTATCTGTCACTTTATCCAGGGTAATATTAGCCACTTTGGACTTAATGAAATGCACCGTATTATCCGCTTTGGCTTTAGTATATAAATCCTCAAAACGGTCAATCGCCCGAATATCAATATAATAAATAGTCGACTTGCCCTCATCACCATATTGCTCACGCACATAAGTCGTTTGTTTAAGCGACGCAGTACAACAAATACGGGAGCAATGTTTCAGATAATTACGATCACGCGAGCCGGCACATTGGATAAAGGCAATATCTTTTGCCTCTTTCCCATCAGAAGGGCGCAAAATTTTACCCCCGGTTGGACCCATCTTATCCATCATGCGTTCAAATTCAACGCTCGTGATAACATTTGGAATGCGATCATAGCCGTAAGGCTGAATTTTATTGGCATCAAACGGCTGCCAGCCGGTCGCCCAAATAATGGCACCCACATTCAACGTCAAATTTTCCACCTGCATTTCCAAGTCAATGGCATCATATTTGCATGACGCTTTAGCCTTATCAGCCTCCGCGCTACCAATCAGGCGCGGATCGACTACATAACGCTGTGGATAAGCCATAAAAAAGGGTAAATAAGCCCCTTTTCGTTTATTCAAACTGTAGTTATATTCATTATCAAATTCAGTTTCAACTGCCTCATTACACGCACCACAAGCTGTACAATTTTCATTTACATAACGCGGGGCAACGTTAACTTTCACAGTATAATCACCCTTATCCCCAGTGACTTCACTCACTTCAGCCATCGTAATCACACGCAATTTACGATTCGCCTTAATCCGACGTAGGTTAATTTCAATACCACAAGTCGGGTGACACATTTTAGGGAAATACTTATATAATTGAGCCACCCGCCCCCCAAGGGCAGGATTTTTTTCAATTAAAATCACGTCTTTGCCACACTCAGCAGCCTCTAACGCGGCGGTCATCCCGCTGATTCCCCCACCCACAACTAAAATAGTTTGGTTGGTTGCAACGACATCAGTCATGCGGTTCCTCCACAAATTTAAAAGTCTCTATCGTAAAAACAGAGTTTAAGTATATTAGCATACACTGTTATAGTTTAAAATACAAATGATAGAACCCAAAAATGAACCTAAATAAATGTAATAAATGGGTTCAAACCAATCTATTATACTTCAATAAAAATTTTTGATCAGCACCTTTTGTAAATTGGGAATTAGAATTAACTTATCGTAGGGTGTGTTCAACGCATGTTGGAACTTGGTTGAAGCCATCATGCGAAATAACGATAACGGAATATGGTTTATCGCTAGTGGAAATTGTGAATTGGGAATATGTGGGTATACTACTAAGGAACGTGCATAAAATAAATTCGTTTCGAGGTTTCCGTTTTTTGAAGAAAAACTGAAACCTCGAAAACTAAACCAGACCTGGCAGGTTCAAAAGAAAACCTGCCAGGTCAAAATCAAGTTTGGACGCTGCTCTTGACCTGCCATGTTTTGTTTTAACCTGGCAGGTAAATGGGATCACAGGGAAAAATGGGCTAGGTTCGGATTATTTTGTACTGGACATCAGTAGGGCAGGTTAATTTCTAATTTAATTAGAGTTAATAATTCCCAATTAAAAATATGGACGTAAAAAAAATCTTTATATTGGCTGAAGTCTTTAAAATTGCCACAAGCGAACAAATATTATTTTGACATAGAAAATTTTTTTCAAAAAATGCTTGACCTTTTTCCAAGCAAGGACGTGGTAGCATGGATACCCATTAAAAGTCATTTTTGACTATTAATGATTGACTGGATCACAGAGGGTAAAAAGTGGTAACAAGGGGCATGGCATTACGTTTAAGCAAGCTACGCCAAGGGTTAAATGTTGAATTGACGCTGCTTAACCAAATCAGAGGAATCCTATTTTGATAAAATATTTTACAATTAAAAATTTTCGTTCAATAAAAAATGAAAATATTCTTGAGTTTGATGCTCATTTAGAAAATTCTACCTATCCGGCTCATCCAGTCATTGGTTTTGCCGGTGCTAATGCGTCTGGTAAAACAAATGTGCTTCGTTCGCTTACTTTCGTGTTATGGTTTATGCAAAACTCTTTTCTTCGGCTTGACAAAAATGATGACATTCCTTGTGAAGCTTTTTATACACTTTCCAAATTACCAACTGAATTTCATTTAATATTTGCTGAAAAATCATGGGTTGATGGTCAAGAAAAAATCATTGATTATGAATATAAACTCTGTTTAACCAAAGAAAAGGTTTTAACTGAAAAGTTGAATTATTGCCCTTATGAAAAATCTGAACTTGTTTATTTCCGTCACGATGGCAAAGTCGAATTGGGTGATAGTGTCAGCCCTATTGATATTAAAGATTTAAGAGAAAATTGTTCTATTATTTCTTTGGCTTCTCAATTTGCTTCTCAAAATGTGGCAAATGCTTGCAAAGATTACGCGGTTAAAACCAATCTCACATTTGCAGTCAGAAATTTTTCAGAAAGGCATAAAATCAGCCTGTTAGAAAATGAGCTAAAAGATCATAAGCTTAGGGAAAAGATTCAGCCACACTTAAAAATGGCTGATGTCGGGATTGAAAAAATTAAAATTTCATCAGAAAAACAAGCCATTTTTATGCATAAAATAGAGGATAAATTGGCTCCTTTTGAATATCATTTAGAAAGTGCCGGTACATTGGAATTTTTGCTGAAATTATTTTATTTTTTACAAGCGTTAGAAGAGGGTGCGGTATTTGTTGTTGATGAAATTGAGTTGAAATTACATCAAAATTTAGTTGCTTATTTACTTGGGTTATTTAAAAATAAAACCGCAAATAAGCATGGCGCCCAACTGATTTGTTCATTCCACAACTCTTATTTCATGGAATTTTTAGAACCGGAACAACTCTGGTTTGCAGAAAAAAATGACCAGGGAGAAACCGAGTTATTTTCTGCTGCTGCATTTACAGATATTAAGAATTTATATGAAAAGGATTTAGAAATGCTTTATCGTGTTGGTCGATTTGGTGCAAAACCTCGGGAGATTTAAATGGCCAGAAAAAAGAGCCCTTCACGAACAAGTAAACCAAAGAAATATTGCTTTGTTGTAGAAGGTTGCACAGAAGAAAACTATATTAATCTTCTTAAAGGATTATATCAAAAGCACAAAGTGGGCAGATTGGAAAATAATAAAGGAGGTAGTGCTAAAGCGGTTTTACAAAAAGCAGAAAGGTTGATCGAAAAATATAAAAATGACTATTTGGGCTATGTCTTATGGTTTGATGAGGATACCTATTTTATTTCCCAAGATTGCAATAAACTAAATAGTATGAAAGCCAAAAAGAATGTAGAAATTTACATGAGTGTTCCCTGTATTGAACACTGGTTACTTGCACACTTTCAAAATATTAATTTATCACAAGAGAATAACTGTCCATTTTACGTGAATAAGTTAAAAAATTATATTCCAAATTATGATAAAAATGATTGTCACCTGTTGAACAGATACATTGATACAGAAAATATTGAAAGAGCAATCACTCGTTACCCTAAAATTGGAGAAATTCCTAATAAGTATTTTTTAAATCATTAGGGCTGGAGGGGTTTCCTCGTTTTCTCGTTTCCAAATTTTATTTGGGAAACACAGTAACTTCGCTATGCGGAGAGCATGCCTTCACAGACGCTTTGCGTCGAGCGTAGAATTGAACTGTGAATTTATCGTACCTTTATCCGCCCTACTCTTTCTGGCTAAAATAGGTGTTTATTCTAAATACAAAAAAACGCCATCCGATTCACCCTGGCGAAATTCTAAAAATTTTTAGTTAGAAGGAATGAATCAACAACAATTAGCCGAATGCATAAATGTTTCTGTGGAATATATCAATCACATTATACAATGTAAACAAGCAATAACGGCTGATCTGGCATTACGTTTAAGTCGATATTTTAGTCTGTCACCCCAATTTTGGTTGAATCTACAAAGACATTATGATTTGGAAATAGCTGAGGATAAATTATCAAATCGGCTCACCAAAGAAGAAGTTGAGCAATTACATTACACAAGTGGAGATATTTTTATGCAGCCTATATTTGCGGACTATGTTGCCGGCATTGCCGATTTTAAACAAAATGCTGATAGCGTTTTAGAACAAGCTCAAACCGCTTAAGTGGTTGCAGGTTGAGACGATTATCCGCACGTCCGAACAAAGGTTCTTTGCTGTCTTGAAATATTTTTGTCATGAGTGAATATAAAGAACCAC
>Ga0190360_1000027_pt1 | contig 70755 bp, 69 predicted proteins | sample 48721834_MG_FD_161271 | JGI IMG/M metagenome (GOLD analysis project Ga0190360, IMG submission 161271) | Hydrothermal vent microbial mat bacterial communities from Southern Trench, Guaymas Basin, Mexico - 4872-18-3-4_MG | ecosystem: Environmental > Aquatic > Marine > Hydrothermal vents >...
TTTGGTTGTGGAGCAGTAAATATAACTCCCATATTTGAATATCAAGATAATCCAGAGGCATTAAATCCATACCTATATGTATTAAATAATCCTGTGAATGCAACGGATATAACGGGAGAGAAGGTACAGTTTTGCAGTAAATATATGGTGGGTAGAGGATTTCATGTATATCTAAGATTTGAAGGAGGCTCTTATGGAGGAAGAACTTTTGGCTTTAGACAAAGACTCAATATTCCATTTCCTCCCCCATTTATATGGTTGCCGGCAGTAGTTGAAGAAGATACACCAGTAAATTCAGGGGGATATTGTGTTTCGGTAACACGCAATGATTGTAAAGATGAATGTGTGATGCAAAATATAATGAAAAGTGCTATTGAAGCGGCAGTAGGTATTAAAAAATATAAACTAAATGTGTATGATTGCTATACTTGGACTGCTGAAATGCTTCATTCATGTGGAATAGGGTGGTGAAAAATGAAGAATAGGAGAGATAAAATTTTCAGATTTATATGGTATAGTGTAATAATTACTTTTGCAATAAGTCTTATTTCTATTATTATGGTATATATATGGGGACGGAAAGGGATTGGAGTAAAACCTTTGTATTCAGGGGCTCTACACAATTTTTTCCTATGCACTTTTATAATTTTTAGTCCCCTATGCTTCATAATGAGCCTTACTACAAGAGTGATTAACAATAAATATAATTTTTTGGAGAAGAAAGATGATATAATCAACAAAATGATTATGTTTTACGGGTTTGCTACAACACTTTATATGATAATTTTATTTGTACTATTTCACAACTTTTATGGATAATTTTCCTCTTCAAATAGAAATTGAAGAAAAGAAGGAGGCATTAACGAAAAATAAGACAATTTCAGATGATATTGAATATACTTATTTCTATTCCTCATATTCGGCGGTAAGCGACTCTTCCACTTCCTACTTCTCAGTTCTCACTTCTCACTTATCGGAGATAGGTAGGTTTACACAGGAAGACCCGGTGTTGCAGATAAATGAGAATAGTTTCTTTGGTTGTGGAGCAGTAAATATAACGCCCATATTTGAATATCAAGATAATCCAGAGGCATTAAATCCATACCTATATGTATTAAATAATCCTGTGAATGCAACGGATATAACGGGAGAGAAGGTAGAAATCTGTAAGAGAGGTAGGTTGAGACATTGGTATATCAGGTTTTCAGAGGGTGAATATAATGGAGTTAAAGCGGGTTTTGCTCAAAATCCTTTAACTGTCAGAACTTTACCACCAAGGTGGTTAAAGGGTAAAGTTTATTTTAATGAACCTCCAAATATTGGGGGTAATTGCTATAATTTAACAAATGATAATTCTAAAGATACATGTGTTATGGGTGCTATAATGTATTATTCACATCTTGCTGATGCTGGTATTATAAAATATCATATTCTATTTTTCAATTGTCATAATTGGACGAGAGCAGTGTTAGGGGAGTGTGGATTATGAAGAGATGCAAGATTATAAGGCGAATATCTATTGGGGTAATAGGATTATGGATATTGCTTTATTTATTGTGGGCAATTAAGTATATTATACTCATGTTACCTGTATTTAAAGGGGATTATAACTTCTCTAAATATGAGAGAGCAATAAACTTGTTTTCAAAAATTACAGACAATACTTTTTTCTTATTGATCATAATTACGGTTACATTAATAATTATATCTCGTATATATTGTAGAGGATTCAGTTTTATAAGCCGAAATGTATTTGGAAGGATGCCAAGGTTTAGTAATGCATTGGTGTTATTTATGTTATTTATATTGGGAGTAAGTATCTTTATGGTGTTATTAATGAGTTTTAACGGGGTATTTGCAGGTCCCTATAATTGGGTTTACTATTCAATAACGTTCACGCTTATTTCTTTTATTTCGTTATTATATATTAGAGTATATTACACTTCTTTTTTTAATAAAAAACTGTGGAACATAGGGTTTATATTCTGGATATTATGGATTTTAAAAACTATATGGTATTATTTAGGTACAGACCTTGTTTTAAAAGAAACAAATTTAACACTTATTTCTTCAATTTTAGATGAAACTTTTGTAATAGTTCCTTTTGCTATTTCATTAAACTTTATTAGTTTGGATATTAAAGAAAGTGTTTTATCCAAAAGGAATATGAAAATAACTTGGATAATCTTTATAACGACGTGTATATATTATTTATTAAATCTTTATACAGGGGTGTTGTATTATTGAGTAATTACCAATATGACACAAGGAACAACAGATTATTACAGAATAAAAAAATGGGGACGTTAGGTTTTGTCAGGACTTTTTCAAGTGGCATATAGGATCTCTTTTTTAACCTGATTTTTCTCTCTCATTGTCTCGGTGCTTGACATTGTGACATTTTAGTTATTTATTTTTTTCTTCATCCTCTTATAAAGTTGTCCCAGAGAAGGTAGTTTTAATGATTTAAATGGTTTATAACTAATTATCTCCGAATATTTAAGCCCAGCCCTGTCCTTAAGAAGAACAAGTAACTCTAATCGAAGTCTCTTATTATATTGAAAACTCCCATCCAGTTCAGATACTTTTATCCCTTTTGCCTTTTCAAATTCCTCTACAGTACTTACTCATAACATATACCAATGATAGTGATTGGAGAATGTCACAATGTCAAGCACCGAGACCTTAAGTGGGGGACCGACTTATTGACTATTATCTTCTATACCATATAATAAATTTAATGGGTAGACTTATTGCAGTTGTTGACGATGAACCTGATATACTTGAACTCATTACATTTAACCTTGAGAAATCAGGATTTGAAGTAAAGGGTTTTGAGAATGGCAATGGGCTTATCGGATTCCTTAAGGAGAAAACTCCAGATTTAATAATCCTTGACCTGATGCTTCCTGATATAGATGGTTTAGAAATATGTAAGTATATAAGAATGGAAGAAGAATTTTCTAATATTCCCATCATTATCTTGACTGCAAAGGGAGAAGAAACAGATAGGGTTCTTGGTTTAGAACTTGGGGCAGATGATTACGTTACAAAACCTTTTTCTCCAAGGGAGCTTGTCGCAAGAGTAAAGGCTGTTTTACGGAGAGGCACAGCCACTAAAGGCACAAAAAAGATTAAAATAGGAGATATCCTTATAATAGACCCTCAGAGATACGAGGTCTTTGTTGAAGGCAAAAAGATTGATTTGACAACAACAGAATTTAGAATTCTGGGTATCCTTTCTGAACATAAGGGTTGGGTTTTTTCAAGGGAAAAGATACTGGAGCATCTATGGGGTAGAGATAAGGCAGTCTTTGATAGGACTGTAGACGTTCACATAAAGAATCTCAGGGAAAAACTTGGGAAGGCAGGAAAATTCATCAAGAATGTTAGAGGTATAGGATACAAGGTGGAAGAATGAAGAGAACCATTCTGAATAGGATTTTTGGAGGGTATTTATTAATAATACTATCACTTTCATTCTTTATTATAGTTATTTCATTTGTCACAATAAGGTCTTACTATTTAGACACATTTACGGAGGAACTGAAGAATATTGGGGTAGCAATTCAATCCCAGGTAATTGAATACGTTAACAGAAAGGATTATAAGGGACTTGACAGATTTGTAAAAAATATTGGCAAGAATGTCAACAGAAGAGTTACAATTATTAATAAGGAGGGAGTGGTTCTTGCCGATTCTAAAAAGGATCCTGAAACAATGGAAAATCACAGCACAAGACCTGAGGTCATCCAGGCGTATAGTGGACAGGTTGGAAAATCCATTCGGTTCAGCACCACTGTTAAAGAGAAGATGCTTTATGTTGCCTTACCATTATATATAAAGGGAAGCATAAAGGGGGTTATAAGGGTCAGTTTGTTCTTAAATAATATGAATCTTTTCCTCAAAAGATTAAATTTCAGGATATTTCAAATTTCCATTGTATTTATCGTTCTTTCGCTTTTAGGTGCCTTATTTTTTTCGAGGACAATTATAAATCCTATAAAAGCACTTGTAGATGCATCAAAAAAGATTGCCTCAGGTGAATTTGATGTAAGGGTATTTCTTAAAAGAGACGATGAATTAATGGAGTTAGCAAAAAGTTTTAATCTTATGGCAGAAAAGATAAAATCACTTATTTCTTCCCTTGAATCTCAGAAAGAAGAGTTGAATAATATAATATCCTCTATTCAGGAGGGACTCATTATGGTCGATGATGATGGGAAAATTTTACTGTGTAATAAAAGCTTTAAAAGATATATTAGTGAAGATGTGGAAGGAAAGGAATTACATTCAGTTTTACGGATTCCAGAGATTGGTGAGTTACTAAGAGAAATTAAAAACAAGCAAAGGGGATTATCAGGGGAGATGGAGTATAAGGGTAGGCATTTTATTGTTGGGGGAAGTTACCTTAAAAACAACAAAATAATCTTCGTCTTTCATGATATATCAGAGATGAAAAAACTTGAAAAGATAAAGAGGGATTTCGCTGTGAATGTATCCCACGAGTTGAGAACCCCTCTTACAGCAATAAAAGGGTACGTGGAGACGTTGGAGGAAGAAATAGATGAGAAAAAGAAGGGGTATCTGAATATCATCAAAAGAAATACAGATAGACTTATAAATATTGTTCAGGATTTATTGATTATATCAGAACTTGAGAATAGAGAGATTAAACCTGAAATGAAAGTCGTTAATCTTAAAGAAATTATTGAAAATACACTCTCCATATTCGGGCAAAAGATAGAAAAAAAAGGACTTATGATTGAGAAACATATACAGGAAAAATTACCATCTATAAAAGGTGATAGTTTTATGCTTGAGCAGGTTTTTATAAACCTAATAGATAATGCAATTAAGTATACAGAAAGTGGTAAGATAAAAATTTCTGCAAAAAAAGAGGATAACTATATAAAGATTGAGGTAGAGGATACTGGAATTGGTATTCCAGAAAAGAATCTTCCCAGAATTTTTGAGAGGTTCTATGTGGTTGACAAATCACGTTCAAGAAAAATGGGTGGCACTGGTTTAGGACTCTCTATTGTTAAGCATGTTATTTTACTCCACAATGGGAGAATAGATGTTGAAAGCAAAGTAGGGAAGGGAACAAAATTCATTATCCATCTTCCTATATCATAATAATTAACAAAAAATTAACATAATCTTTATACTCAGTTAACATTCCCCATTATTTGTATATTGAAATTATTAAACCCTAAAAAGGAGGTGTTAAGGTGAAGAAAATGTTATTGGTTGTCTTGCTTAGCGTGGTTGCCACCCAGACATTGATGGCAGATCAAAAAATTTCGGGCTATGTGATCGGTGAATACTACTACGTTTACCAGAGCCACGATGATAGTCTTAATGGTAACAACGGATTCTGGTTTAGAAGGATATATTTTACATACGACAATCACATTTATAAAAATCTGAAGGCAAGACTCCGTTTTGAGATGGCAAGTCCAGGCGATTTCACTAAGAAAGACCTACTTCACCCTACAGTGAAGGATGCTTACATCTCTCTGAAACAATACTTTGGAAGTCTCACCTTTGGTATCCAGGGAACACCTACATTCAACAGTGTTGAGAAGATATGGGGATACCGTTCTATTGAGAAGACCCCACTCGATCTCCAGAAATGGTCTTCTTCAAGGGATTTTGGTCTAAGTCTGAAAGGCAAAAGTAACATTCTTTCGTATTTTTTAATGTTTGGTAATGGAGCAAGTAATAAATCCGAAACAGATAAGACAAAAAATCTCTATACCTCTCTTGGTATTACGCCTTTTAAAGGATTATACGCTGAAGTATATGGAGATTATAGAGTTGGCCCAGATGATAAGTCCTATACTATGCAGGGCTTCCTGGCTTATTCTGGAGAAAAATTGAGATTTGGAATTCAGTATGCAAGAAGGGGAATAGGTGGCGAAACACCATCATATAGTATTCTTTCAGGCTTTGGTATATTGAAACTTAAAAAGAATACTGATATAATTATTCGATATGATAAAGCATTTGAGGCAAATACAGATGCTGAAAAGATATCGTATATTCCTATGTCTTCGGCATCATCTTCAAATCTTATAATTATGGGTGTTTCCTTCTCTCCATTAAAGGGAGTAAAGATAATCCCCAATTTAGAGTATGTATTCTACTCGGACTCAAGCATAAATCCTGATATCTTTCCGAGATTAACCCTTTATTATAAGATTTAAATAGGGAGGAAAAATGAACAATTTTCTAAAGATTTCACTGTTAGTAACTGGTTTTTTTACAGGCATAAACCTCTTTGCAGGTTCAATGAAGATTGAACTCCTTGGTGCAGGAGCAACCTTCCCATATCCCCTCTATTCAAGGATGTTTGATGTGTATGCAAAGGAAACGGGTGTAAGGGTGAATTATCAGGCTATTGGTTCAGGTGGAGGAATAAGGCAACTCCTCAGTAAGACAGTGGATTTTGGTGGGACAGATGCCTTTATGTTCGAAAAGGAGATGAAAGAGGCTGACGGAAAAATTCTTCATATTCCAACCTGTCTCGGTGCTGTTGTCGTTACATACAACCTTCCTGGAAAACCAGAACTGAGGTTTACACCAGACATAATTGCGGATATCTTTCTTGGGAAAATAAAGTGGTGGAATGATAGGAGGATTCAGGCAATAAATCCTGATGTAAAGTTGCCCCATCAGAAGATTGTGGTGGTCCATCGTTCCGATGGGAGTGGAACGACCTTCATATTTACGGATTATCTTTCAAAGGTAAGCCAGGAATGGAAAAAACGAGTAGGAAGGGGTAAATCCCTGAACTGGCCTGTTGGAATCGGAGGAAAAGGAAATCCTGGTGTGGCTGGGCTTGTAAAACAGATGATGGGGGCTATTGGCTATGTGGAGCTTATTTATGCAATGGGTAACGATATGCCCGTAGGTATTGTGAGAAACAAATCAGGGAATTATATAAAACCAAGTATTGAATCTGTGAGTTATGCAGCAAATGTGAAACTCCCTGCTGATACAAGGGTTTCTCTCACAGATACCGATGCAAAGATGGGGTATCCCATAAGTAGTTTTACCTGGTTGATCCTATATAAGGAACAGAACTACAAAAATAGGAGCAGAGAAAGGGCCGAAGAACTTTTGAAGATGATTTCGTGGATGATACATAATGGTCAGATATATACAAAACCTCTCCACTATGCGCCACTTCCTGAAGCAGCTGTGAAAAGGGGAGAGGAAATCCTGAGGACTGTAACATTCGATGGAAACCCCCTCCTTAAGTAGATCAAATGGTCTGGTGAGAGATACACCGCTCACCAGACCAAATATCTCTTCTAAGAGGAATTTCCCTGAGATTTTTTTCCGCTTTACACTGTTTTTATCAGGAATTGTGGTCTTGCTCCTTATAAGTGCTATATTATTAACGCTAATTTTGAATGCACTTCCCTCGATAAAAGCCTTTGGCCTGGAATTTTTATCCTCATCCACCTGGGACCCGGTATCGGGAAAATTTGGTTCATTAGCCTTTATTGTTGGGACACTGTTAACTTCATTTCTTGCATTAATTATATCAATTCCTTTTTCACTTGCCATATCAATATTTTTAGGGGAATACTATAAAAAGGGGGGGTTACCTTCTACCTTGGGTTCAACAATAGAGTTACTATCGGGCATTCCCTCAATTATATATGGTTTCTGGGGACTTCTTATTCTTGCCCCTATTGTGAGGGCAATGGAGATGAAACTTGGAATAGTTCCCTATGGTGTAGGCATATTTACTGCATCCATCATTCTTGCTATAATGATTATACCTTATTCTGCATCTCTGGGGAGGGATGTAATAAATCTCGTTCCTTCAGAATTAAAGGAGGGAGCATACGCCCTTGGTGCTACAAGATTTGAAGTAATTAAAAAAATTGTTGTGCCGTATGCAAGATCTGGTATAATAGCAGGTTTTTTGCTTTCACTGGGAAGGGCACTTGGTGAGACAATGGCAGTAACAATGGTTATTGGTAATGCAAATTTTTTCACGTTGAATATATTCTCTCCTGCAAATACAATGGCAAGTATCATTGCAAATGAGTTTACTGAGGCAACAGGGAAATTATATCTTTCGTCATTAATCGAGATAGGGTTAGTTCTATTTTTGATTACTGCTGTTATTAATTTTACAGGAAAATGGATTATAAATAGATTGGACATAAGAGGGAGTAAAAAATGAAAAATCTGAAATTTAGAATAATGATAGACAAATTTTTTATTATTTTAATTGCTATTCTCACATTTGCTATAATAGTTCCCCTATTTGCCATACTCTTTTATGTCGTGAAACAAGGCGTATCTGTCATAAATTGGGAGTTTTTTGTGAGCCTCCCTGCGCCCATAGGCGTTAAGGGAGGAGGTATATCGAATGCCATTGTGGGAACACTTATTCTGATTTTTCTCTCTGCAATTATTTCCATACCGTTAGGTATAACAGCAGGTATATTTCTATCTGAATATAATTCGAGCAGGTTAAGCAATTATGTGAGACTAAGTACAGAGATATTACAGGGAATTCCATCTATAGTTATGGGAATCATTGCATATATCTGGATAGTTAAGCCAATCGGAAGATTCTCCGCATTATCTGGAGCTGTTGCCCTGGGAATAATGATGCTCCCTCTTGTTGTAAAATCCACTGAGGAAAATTTGAGACTTATTCCTCAATCTCTGAGAGAGGCATCCCTTGCGCTTGGTGTGCCATACTATAGAACGATACTAAAAGTAGTACTTCCCGCAAGTCTAAGTGGAATATTAACAGGTATACTAATAGGGATCGCAAGAGTAGCTGGAGAGACGGCACCTCTGCTCTTCACTGCCTTTGGAAGTCCATATATGAATGTGAATATATTGAAACCTATAAATTCGCTGCCCCTCTTAATATTTAACTATGCCTCAAGTCCATATCATGAGTGGCAGAGGATTGCATGGGGTGCATCTTTTGTTCTTATTGTATTTGTACTTATTTTAAGCCTAATGACAAAGGGGTTAACAAGAAAATGGAAGACAGAGTTTTAAGGGTAGAGAATCTCTCTGCTTTTTACGAAGATAAGCAAGTACTTACAGATATAAATTTATCATTTCAGAGAAATGTTGTTACTGCTATTATGGGGCCATCAGGTTGTGGCAAGACTACCCTTATCAGATGCATAAACAGGATGAATGAATTAACACCTGGGGCAAGAACAACAGGTAAAATCTACCTCGATGACGTAAACATATATAATATAAATCCCATAATATTGAGAAGAAGGATAGGAATGGTTTTTCAGAAGCCCAACCCCTTTCCCATAATGAGTATATATGATAATGTCTTAGCAGGTTATAAATTAAATGGTATAAGATTATCCAAAACAGATAGCGACAGGATTGTGGAAGAATCACTGATAAGATCGGCTCTCTGGGATGAAGTTAAAGATTCACTTTACAAAAAGGGTACATTTCTTTCAGGAGGACAGCAACAGAGATTGTGTATTGCAAGGACACTTGCAATGAATCCAGAGATACTGCTCCTTGATGAGCCCACCTCTGCGCTTGATCCCAAGGCAACTGCAAGAATAGAAGAATTAATAGTAGAATTAAAAAAAACAGTTACTATTATACTTGTGACACACAACATTGCCCAGGCTTCAAGAGTATCAGACTACACCGCCTTTTTATTCCTCGGGGAGCTTATTGAATTTGGAGAAACGGGGAAAATGTTTACTGTTCCAGAGGATAAGAGGACAGAGGAATATCTTACCGGAAAATTTGGATAGGAGGGAAAATGCTTGATAAAAAGATAAATGAATTAAAAGAAATGGTTATTGGATATTCCACCTATGTGGAGAGGATGATAGAAAAAAGTATAGAAGGAATATTGAAAAAAAATAGAGGGGATCTTTTAATTGTAATAAATGAAGATGAACCAAAGGCAAATGATAGAGAAGTAGAGATAGAGGAAGAATGTATAGAAGCCATTGCTCAATTCGAACCAAAGGCAAAGGATTTAAGAACTATTCTTATGATTTTGAAGATCAATAATGATCTTGAACGAATGGGAGATCATGCCGTTAATATTGCCAACAGAGGTATATATTTAGTGGAAAGACCCTATACATTCCGTTTGAATCTGATATCGAAAATGGTTGATGAAACACTTGGTATGTTGAAGGACAGCATAAATTCTTTTATAAGGGAAGATTCAATCCTTGCAAAGGATGTATGTAAGAGGGATAATGTGGTTGATTCTCTCAGGGATAAGGTTTTGAGAAAATTTGTTAAGTCCATAACAGAGGATCCTCGTATAGTTGAGGCTGCAATTATGTTGGTTAATGTGGCTGCTAATCTTGAGAGGATAGCAGATCTCTCTACAAATATAAGTGAAGATGTGGTATATATTGCAAGTGGAAGGGTAATAAAGCACCGCAAGGAGAAGTGATTATCTTTTCTATTCTTACGGTGACGCAATGCTAATTATTATAGATTAAGAAGTACAAGGATCCGAGCTTAGGATAACTTTCTTTCCTTGACAAAACAAAGTCTATATATATCATTTTCATATGATAATATTACTACTTTCCTGGGAGTTTTCCCTTTCATCTGCGATCCCATCAGGGTATTTTTCCCAGAATACACAATCCGGTGTCTCTTTCTCTCTTGTGTATGAAAAATATCTGGACTTTGGAATTAATTTTGTAAACTTTTCAAAAGAGGGTTACAACCTTTTTATTTATAAATTTGAAATTGGATATCCCTTAAAAAAGGATTTTTTACATATAGTCCCTTCGGTCTCTCTAAATTATTGTGTGAGAGAAGGGAGATACGGGGGTAAGGAGAACGGTTTCTACCCTGATGTGGGAATAAGATTTAAATTTTTGATCAGAACGAAACCCTATATTTTTTTAAACCTCAAATTTGAGGAGGTTTTTAATGGCTCGATTGGTTCGGATATTACTTATTTTGGCATTGGTTTCGGGATGTAGCTTTTCGACACCAACAAGATTTGCCTCTGATTATTTCCCAATAGGAGTAGGAATGAATTGGAAATTCCAGGCAGATTCCCTGGAAAAATATATATATGTTGATAATGAAGAGGACAGCATTTTCCATATGGTTATTGATGGTATTCCATACGATATAAAGAGGGAGTTTGATGGAATATATAATTTGCGAGATGAAATAATAACATACGGAGGTGATAGAATAGATTTTGGAGTGGTGAAGGAGTTATATCTTCCACTTCCTTTTGTTTCAGGGGATTCCTTAAGAGATACTCTGAGGTTTAAGGAGTTCTATTCCGGAGATACAATCGATTTATACTTATCCATAAGTATAACTGTACGTTATGGAGGTACACTTTCTCTTCCATATGGAGATGTTAGGGATACTTATCACGTGAGAAGAAAATTTATTAGAAATGGAGATACAACGCTTGTTGATGAGTGGTATGCTCCAAATCTGGGCCTTGTAAAAAGAAAAGAAGGTGAAGAAATTTGGGTATTAACAGAGTTTTCTTCACCCTGATCGTATTTCTCTTTGTATACATATTCTTCGCAATTGTAAAGAAGAGGAAATATATCGTAATTTGGGCAGGGATCATCCTTTTTGTTACATCAGGAATTATTAAACCCTCCGGCATCATTACATATGTTAACTGGAATATCATTGGTATATTTGTTGGATTTCTCATCATTACAGATTTTATGGCGGAAGCAAATATACCTGCAAGGCTTGCCAAGATAGTTGTTGATAAATCAAAAAGTCTTTTCTTTGCTGTTATTCTCATGAGCATATTCTCTGGTATAATCTCAATGTTTCTTGAGAATGTTGCAACTGTTCTCATACTCGCTCCAATCGCTATTGAGATATCAAGGAAGGCGAAGGTCTCCCCTGTCCCCTTTTTATTAGGTATCACCTTAAGTTCGAATCTTCAGGGGACTGCTACACTAATAGGGGATCCACCCAGTATGATACTTGCAGGTTATACGAAAATGACATTTATGGATTTTTTCGTAGTTAATGGAAAATTGTCTATATTCTTTGCAGTGGAGATTGGAGCCATTGTATCATTGTTTGTGATTGGCTGGATATATAGAAGGTTAAGAAACATCCCCATTGATAAGATTAAAGTGGACCCTGTCAAGTCTTATATCCCTCTCTACTTCTTTGTAATTGCCGTTCTTTACCTGTTCTTCGTTTCTTTAAGCCATAAACTATTTGGCTATGCGGGGGGGATAGGCTCAATGATTATTGCAATAATCTTGGTATTAGTTTACAAGAGGGATGGGGTGAAGGTACTGAGGAGATTTGATTACGAGACACTTTTAATTCTTATGGGTATTTTTATTTTGATAAGAGGCATTACAGAGGCAGGCGTAGTAAGTTATCTTGTTTCCAAAATTGAACTTATTGTTGGAAACAATTTGGGAATGACGTTCGTTATTCTTGTGGTCACCTCTGTTTTTCTTTCAGCCTTTATTGATAATGTCCCTTATGTAACTGCTATGATACCAATTGGTATTCAATTAGCAAATAGTCTGGGAACATCCCCTTATCTCTTTACATTTGGGATATTGATAGGTGCAACAGTAGGTGGCAATATTACTCCTGTAGGTGCTGCTGCAAACATTGTAACCTGGGGTGTAATCCAGAGAGAGGGTATTAAATTCAAATTTTCAGACTTTGTGAAAGTTGGACTTCCATTCACTATCGGGGGAGTAACTGCATCTGCCTTATTTTTGTGGTTTATATGGAAATAAAAGGAGGATTAGAATATGCATATTAAATTTTTTGGAGCGACAAGGGAAGTGACGGGTAGTAAGTTTATTGTAGAGACAGGTGGCAAGAAAATACTTTTTGAATGCGGTATGTTTCAAGGAAGAAGGAAAGAATCAGAAGAAAAGAACAGAAAATTACCATTTAATGCGGGGGAGATTGAATATATGGTTCTTTCTCACGCGCACATTGATCATTCTGGGAGTATACCAAATCTAATAAAGTCTGGATTTGATTCCGAAATTTATGCCACACCAGCGACTGTTGATCTTCTAAATTATATGCTTCTTGATTCGGCTCATATACAGGAAAGAGATGCAGAGTATATAAATAAAAAACATAAGAACGAAGGGACTGTGGAACCATTGTATAGAATGACAGATGCCGAAGAGGCACTTGAGCATTTTTCTCCTACTAACTATCACCAGCCTATTGAGAGGATAATAAGGTTTGAATACTACGATGCAGGGCATATTCTTGGTTCGGCAGAGGTGCTGATGGAAGTTGAAGGGAAGAGAATTCTTTTTACAGGTGACCTGGGAAGGAAGCATCTTCCTATTATAAGGGATCCCGAGGTCCCTGAAGATGTTGACATACTTATTATGGAAAGTACTTATGGCAACAGACTACACAGGGATATTAAACTAGCTGATAGTGATGTGGAAAGGATCGTAAAGGATGCAGTGAGTAAAGGAGGAAAGATAATTATCCCTTCCTTTGCAGTGGAAAGGGCACAGGAGATCGTATACTCTCTGAATAATTTGATTGAGGAAAATAGGATACCTCCTATACCTATATACGTTGACTCTCCACTTACTGTGGATGTAACAGAGGTATTTATGAGACATACTGAATGTATGGATGAGGAAGCAAAGGATATTTTGAAGGAAAATAGAGATATTTTTGGATTTCATAGGGTCCATTATATCACTGATGTCGAAGAGTCAAAAGAACTTAACCATAAAGAGGGCCCGATGATAATTATTTCTGCCAGTGGAATGTGTGAGCATGGCAGGATTCTCCATCACCTGAAGAATTCCATAGAGAATGAAAGGAACATTATCCTTATTGTAGGATATCAAGCAAAGAATACACTGGGGAGGAAACTTGTTGATGGTGGAAAGTATGTTAATATTTTTGGTACCCCATATCAAAGAAGGGCAAAGGTTGAGGTTCTTCATGAATTCAGTGCTCATGCAGATAAAAATGGTCTAATAAATTTTGCAAAAAGGATTTCACCAGAGAGGATTTTTCTTGTACACGGTGAAGATTCACAGATGGTCCCTCTGGGGAAGACGTTACAGAAAATGGGTTTTAGGGTTGATCTGCCTGAATTTGGGGATGGTTACGAAATACATTGATAGATTTATTCTTTATCTTAAAACAGAGAGAACGGCATCAGAAAATACAACTGATGCTTACAAAAGGGACGTTAGCCAGTTTTTACTTTTTATCGCCAGGTCTCCAGAGTCAGTAATGGAAAGTGACATAGAAAATTATATTTCTTCAATGAGCAAATCAGGACTTAGTCCAGCTTCAATTACAAGAAAGATTAGTTCTCTACGTGTCTTTTTTCACTTTCTCCAGGCGGAAGGCATAGTAAAAGATGATCCCACAGAAACAGTGGATGCACCAAAAACAGAAAGAAAGTTACCCGATATACTTGAGCCCTTTGAGATTGAAAAGATAATAAAAACTGTGGATTTGTCTACTCCATTTGGGCTAAGGGATAGAGCCTGTTTGGAACTTTTGTATGGATGTGGACTAAGAATATCTGAGCTTCTTTCTTTAAGATTGGAGGATGTCTTTCTTGATGAAATGTTTGTAAGGGTTCTTGGAAAAGGAAAAAAGGAGAGACTTATTCCACTTGGTGAGAAGGCTAGGAGGGCATTAATGGATTATTTAAAAAATGGAAGGGTATACTTCTTTAAAAAAAATAAAAAAACTCCCTTGATTTTTCTATCAAAAAGTGGTAAAAAATTAAGTAGGATGGGATTCTGGAAAAGATTGCAGAGTTATCTACAAATTGCTGGCATAGGGAAGAGAGTCACACCTCATACATTCAGACATTCATTTGCTACTCATCTTCTTGAAGGAGGTGCGGATCTCCGTGCTGTCCAGATTATGCTTGGACATAGTGATATCTCAACAACGCAGATATATACGCATATTGACAGGGAATACCTGAAAGAGACACTAAAATCATTCCATCCAAGGGGGTAGTATGTTTTTTAGAAGAAAAAAGAAGAATAACTTTGAAGATGAATTTGGAAAAGAAAAAATAGAGGAAGAGAAACGGGGTGTAGATTCAAAAGCAGAAAAAGAAAAGGAGGATAAAAAACGAGCCCTGAAGGGAATAAAAGAACTTGATTTAAATGAGCCTCCAGAGGGAGAAAAAAAAGAAGGGCTCGACCTCAAATCTACACTTGAAGAAATTGCAGAGAAGACATCGTTGGAGGATCTGCGTAGCGAAAAAGAAAACCTTGAAAAGGAGATTGAAGAGTTAAAAAGGGAGAGAGAATCTGTTAAAAATGATATAGTTACGCTCTCAAAACAATTGAATAGAATGATGAGGGTTAAAAAAGCCCTTGAAGAGAAATTAAAGGATACAAAGGATGCTCTTTCTTAGTCTTATCCTAATATTCCAGATTCAGATTGTGCGTATAAAGTACAGTGGAGGTGATTGGTATAATGATCCTTCCATAATTCCAAATCTTATGACGGAATTTGAAAAAAGGACAGGTATAAAGACAAATAAAGAAGAGAAGGTATTGTCCTTGAGTGATAACGATATTTTCTCGTATCCCTTTCTTTTTATTACAGGGCATGGAAGAATAAATCTTACCGAAAAGGAGATTGAAAATCTGAGAAAATATCTATGGAATGGTGGATTTGTATATGCAGATGATGATTATGGAATGGATGAATATATAAGGAGAGAAATACTTAGAACATTTCCCTCCAATGAACTGATAGAACTACCCCTTGAACATCCTATATATCATATTTTTTATGATTTTCCTGATGGATTGCCCAAGATACATGAGCATTATAAGGGCCCACCACATGGATATGGTATATTTCTTCATAAAAGATTATCTCTATACTATACATATAATACAAATATAAGCGATGGATGGGCAAATCCAGATGTTCATAATGACCCTCCCCAAAAAAGGGAACAGGCCTTTAAGATGGGAGTAAATATTTTATATTATGCAATCACAAGATGAACATATTGAGAAAATAGTAGACAGATTGAGGAGGGTTTTCCCTAAAGAGAGGGAGAGGATAGTGGTAAATGAACTGCTCTCAAAGTGGCATAATGAAAAAGAAGGTGTTATTACATACGTAAATGAACCGGATACTACAGGATTTCCCAAACCAATGATAATAGGAATTCTTGCTTCAGATTGGCCGGGATTATCTGATGCGGTTATGGGTGCAGTCCATGAGAGGGGATGGAATATTTTTTATGAGGAGGGATTTGTCCTTGAAGTTGAAGGTAAAGAGTTAGCAATAATAATTATAGTTATAAAAATTGCAGAAGAAGAGAAACTCAAGAAATTTCTCGATGAAAGGGATGAAATAGTGAATAATATCAGGGCTCTTTCTATTGGAAGTATTGCGAAAAGACTACTGATCTCTATGGAAGCAAAAAGGTTGAAGATCTACACAAGCGTTGTAGATATAATTGAGAGGAGGGCGGAGAAAGAGTTGTTAAAGTATCTTATTGGAGCAGAAGGAGAGGTTTTCAAATTTTTCTCTTCCCGTTCGAAGGCCTATATTGAGGAGAGGAAACCAGAGGATCTTGCTGAACAGATTATAAAAACATATAAGATAATCCAGAAGGTAAAAAGAAGCAAAGGGCAGGTCGAAGTTTGGACAAAGAATATTGTAACAAATAAGGGTGAGCTAACGGGTATTACTGTTGGTTTTTACGCATCAGACATAAGTCTAAAAGAGATCCTTGACGCAATTATGTTTGTTGTTCCAGATACGAAAATTATGTACAACAAGGAATTTAATACACCAGAAGGGATCACGATTGCAAGGCTCGAGGTTACAGATAGTAAAGGTAAAGCATACGGCAGGGAAGAAAAAAGGAAAATAAGAATCATCCTGAAGAGATTATACAGAAAAAGGCAACTGGAAAAATTAAGGATAAGGGATTATGCGGGGGGCTACGAACATTACCTCAGGGCAATTATACCATTTCTGTCGAAGGAATTCTTGGTGTCAAAGATTCCTCAGGTGTATATCAGCATTGTTTCGAGTTCCGAGTATTTTACGGATTTTAAAGTAATAATAGTCACTGAGACAGGGAATAAACTTGACAAATTTGTTAAATTTATCGAAGTAAATCAGGGTTTAAGCCTGTTGACCATACATCCACCGAAGTACTTTAACGAATGTGTAGTCCAGATTTTTGATGTAAGAGCAGAGGCAGATTATTTTGAAGATGTTTCATCTGTATATGAAGAATTTAGAAAGATTCTTTCAGAAATACTTGGTAAATTTAGAGATTTTGATGAAGGTATGAGGAAAATGGATTTAAACAGAATCCAGGCAATTCAGAAGATGTTGAAGAATATTCCTTCAGATGAACTGAAGGAACTCTATTATTCTATTGAGGACTTTTACAGGTTGAGCGAAAAGGAAGAAAATATTTCGATTCTTCTAAAAATGGCCTATGAAATAATAAATAAATACAAGGGAGAGAAACTAATATTTGAATACAGGCATATTGAAAGCGGGACGTTTGTTGTTATTGCGTACTCTAAGTCGTTAAAAATTCTACAAAAGACTGTTGAGGCTGCAGAGAAATATCAACTTACATTCTCTCGTCTCGAGAGGCCGGATTTTTTTGTGCTTCTTTTAAAGTTATCAAAGGATGGTGGGCCTCTTACGAATGAAGAACTCAATGATCTATTGTCTATTTTAGCTTGACTTTATAGATAAGAAGGGTAAGATATGAATATATCATTGTCTATTGTTAATTGGTAGTGTATACGGATTTATTCATATACACTGGAAGAAAAAAGAGTGCTGTACAAATGCTCAAAATAAAAAGGAGATCAGAATGAACATTTATGTAGGTCATCTGTCGCATGAGGTTACTGAAGAGGATTTACGTAAGGCGTTTGAAGCCTTCGGACAGGTCGTATCCGTTAGTGTTATTAAAGACAAGTTCAGTGGCGAATCAAGGGGGTTTGGATTTGTAGAGATGCCAACCAAAACTGAAGCACAGTCAGCAATCACTGGCCTGAACGGTAAGGAACTTAAGGGGCAAACACTTAACGTTAATGAGGCTCGTCCACGTTCCGAAGGTCGTCGAGGTGGCGGAAGGCGTTCCTGGTAAGCAACGCTCGAACATAATAGGACCACTGTGAAACTGCTATTGACGGCGGATATGATGTTAGAGCTCCGACCTCTTACTTATGTTATTTTTATACACAAATTTCTCATATTCGCAATTTAATAGCCAAAATGGCAGAAACAAAAAGGGGGTGTTCACATGAAGAAAATATCTTTTATTTTAGGGTTTGGGTTACTATTTTTATTAGTAACATCTGGTGATGCTAAGGCTCAGGAGGATGTTGCGGGAAGCAAGGACCATCCTCTCCTTTCACGAATGCCCAATTTTTACATAACAGACTATAAAGAGAAGGAATTTGAACAGGCTGATTTCAAGAATTCAAAAGGGGGAGATATTAAAGTTGAAGGACACAAATATTACATTGAATATGAAATCAAAGAGGGAGAAAAGGCTCCCAGCGAGTTACAGATTTTGCGGAACTATGAAAGGGCTATAAGGAAGATAGGTGGTTCATTGGTCTACGAATATGAACCAGAAGAAGCCTGGCTCACAGTGAAAAGAGGCGGAAAAACCATTTGGATTTATGTATTTGCTCATTGCGATGGAGAATGTTATGAATTGACTATTGTAGAGAAAAAGGCAATGACACAGGAGGTTGTAGCCGATGCAAAAAGCCTGGCACAGGATATCAGCTCTACCGGACATGTATCTGTTTATGGTATTCACTTTGACTTTAATAAAGCTGAGGTTAGATCAGTGTCTGATCCTACCCTTAAAGAAATAGCAGAACTCCTTCAAAATGATCCTAAATTAAAATTGTATGTTGTAGGTCACACTGATAATGTTGGAAAAATAAATTACAATATGGAGCTTTCCCAGGCGAGGGCTGAGGCAGTTGTGAAAAAACTGGTATCGAAATATGGGGTGGCTTCAAATCGTCTTAAAGCTTATGGTGTGGGCCCTTTAGCCCCCGTTGCTTCAAATAAAACAGAAGATGGTCGTGCAAAGAATCGAAGGGTAGAGTTAGTAGAGCAATAATATTTTAAACAAATACCTCCTGGGCACTCTGGTTAAAAATAGAAATACATTTTGATCTAAAAAATATAAAACTGCCCTTGACAAATAGATAAATTGTTTGTTATCATAAAGAGAAAATCGAGAAATAAATGGGAAACCAATGTTTTATATCTTATTAATTTCAGTGATATTTCAGGATAGAGTTCATTTTTCAGTTAACTCTGCAGGGAGACTTATCGAATGATTTTATTCCTTATAGGTTTTCTTTCTATTTTTTTACAATCTTTTTTATTGCGAGAATTTTATCTTACATTTTCAGGAAACGAACTTACTTCGGGTATTTTGATAGCCGGATGGTTGATCTGGACAGGAATTGGAGCATTGCTTGGGAGAAAGAGAGGAAAACTCCAAACCTATTTAATTGTTTTTGCCTATATGCTCCCAATTGAAGCTTTGATTCTTTACAATATAAGGATGATATTTCACCTGTGGCCTGGAGAAGTAGCAGGTATTCCCCATATTTTCATCACTTCCTTTATCTTTTTTGCACCACTATTTTTTCTTCTGGGTGCGATATTTGCAAGAGGAATAAAAGAATGGATAGGCGGAGGAATTAAAGGATTTACGAGACCGTATATGCTGGAGGCATTTGGGGATCTTGTTGGAGGTCTTTTCTTTACATACATAGCCCTAATATTTATTCCAATTTATTTGAGATACATATTTGCTTCAATAGTTGCTATAATAATAGTTCTTATAAAGCAATACAGGGTTAAACGCTATTATATTTTATTGCTTCCGTTTCTTGGGGCTATACCCTTTTCAAAAACCATATATAAAGATATAATTCGGAAAAACTTTCCAGGATATAGTGTTTTTACTATATTCGATTCCCCCATTTCCCGTTATATAGGGTTAGAAAAGAGGGGAATTAAATCAGTCATACAGGATGGAAATTTAATCTTTTCCTACCCGGAGAAGAGTACCGAGGAAGATGTACATATCCCCTTTCTGTTTAGAAAGGGTAGAGAAAATAAAATACTATATATTGGTTTGCCATCACCAGGTATAATAAAAGAACTGAAGAAGGAAGGGAAGGTTAGTGTTGCCTTCAATGATCCAGCTCCGTTAAAGAAGATTGGTTATCACATAAATTTCAGGTATATTCCGAGGGACGGAAGACTTTTTTTAAAAGGGAGTAAAGAGCACTTTGATTTTATTGTTCTTGGGGTTGGAGAGGTAGATAACATTTCTTCAAACAGATTTTTTACAACAAGATTTATAAAACTGGCGAAGAGAGCGTTGACCACTGGAGGCATTATATTCTTAAAGATACCATCAAATGAGAATTATATTAGTGGACCTCTACTTAGCTATACTTCTACTGTATTTTCCTCATTCCACAGCATATTCCCCTATTATTTTCTACTTCCCGGTGAGAATTTGGGGTTTTTGTTCTCTACTTCACCTCTTATAATGAACAAAAGCTATGCATACTCAAAACTTGACTCTCTCAACACTACATTCCTCAACAGGTTTACCCTACCTTTCAGGTTTCAAAAGGAGAGGGTAGATTATGTCAAGAATAAAATTATAAAAAAGAGAAGTATAAATACAGATGATAATCTAAAACTCTTTTTTGAGTCTCTTCTCCTATGGGGGCAAAAATATTCTAAGGGGTTTGAACATATCTTAAAGTTTCTCTCTTTAATCCCAATTTTTATCCCTTTTATTCTTTTTTCAATACCTTTAATCTCCAGGGGCATAAAATACAGGATATTTCTCCTGGGGGGGTTGGGAATTTCCACTGAGATTCTCTCAATAATCATTCTCCAGATTATTTATGGCAATCTGTATCATATTATTGGAATGATAGTAGGCTTATTTATGTTTGGCCTGGGTGTTGGAGCCTATGTTTTTGAGAAATTTCAAAGGGGAGGCAGGGGAACATTAAAACTGCTTTTTCTCTTTGCTTCTGTAATTATACTCGTTCTCTTTCCAATTATGAGATTCCATCTTTCCCTTATATTCTTGATACTACTTGTTAATCTTTTATTTGGTATTGTAGTGGGATACACCTATGGGGTAGGAACGAAACTCCTGAAAGGTGCATCTAAAGATAGCGCAGCTGTTGTATATTCTTTTGACCTTATGGGCGCAGCAATTGGCTCTATTTTCACTACACTATACTTTATTCCTGTATATGGAATCAGCCCCACCATTCTTTTGCTGGTGGGGCTAGGAATACTTGGATTTATTCTATAGTATTATTTAAAAAACATACCTATTATGCCGGCTATGATAGTAAGAATGCCAACCGGAATAGATAGGCTGAGCATACCAGTTTGAACCTTCTTTCGTGTCGCGGCATCTTTTATCCCAAGCATAATAACATCAATAATAAGAATAGCCCCTGCAATAATCCCCATTATTCCTTCAAAGATGAGGGCAGGTCTTGTAAAACTTGATATTCCGACAAGGATAATAACAATACCAAAGGGGACCTTCAATCCCTCAAGGGACTTTAAAGATGGCTTTAAGACTTCAACATTCCTCAACATATCCATTATTAAGATCATACCACCAAGAACTAAAAATTCCATAGTTTCCTCCTTATTCTTCTATTAGTTCGACATTTGCCCTGGGAAGGGTAATTTGCTTCCCATCCTCTGTTTGTACTGTTAAAACACGTACTTTTGCCCCTGTTTCAATAACCTGAAGTTCAGGCGGAAGTTCAATTACCTTTCCTATGAGACCAAAGTAGGGTTCCCTTATGATTCTTATAAGATCCCCAGCTTCAAGGCCTTTAGGAGCCTTTACCTCTAAATTTTCAGCTGATTCCCCCTTGATGGGGATTATAACTTCAGGCCTCATTACGCCAGCCCTTATCTGTGTAGCTCCATTTACAGATGCTTTTTTACCTTCTACACTTGAGAGAAGGCTGAATGCCTTTTGTGACATTGACATTTTACCAAAGCCCTCGGTGATGATAAGGGTAATACCCTTTCTTTCCTGACCCGTTATTGCAACTCCAATTTCATATCCAAGGAAATTTTTTAAGTCATAATCGTCGATACCACCCACAACCAGTGCCTTCATTCCTACTTTAACTGCCTTGTTAAGTGCCTCCTTTGTAACTATAGATCCACCGATGCAAATCCTATCTTTTAACGATTCATCTATTACATCGGGGGTTACTGGATCAGAGGGTTTATCTACAATCCTTTTAATGATTCCTTTGGTTTCACCCCCTATACCAAAAATTCCCTGCACGAAGGTCGCTACTGCTTCCACTGCTACTCCTTCATTTTCAAATACCTCAACGACCTTACCATCAATATACGCGTCTATCTGTACAGGTATCGGCGGCTCTCGAAGGATAATCTGTCCTGTTATGCCAGATATAGTTTCAATGCTTCCTTTTATAGGTGATTTTATTTGTGATTTAAATAATCCAAACATCCCCTTTGACTCGGCGATCACTTCATCCTTTTCAACAGGATCCCCTTCCTTTTTTAGCATATAGTCTTTGATTTCACCTGGTAGAACACCCAATTTCCCTGCAAGATTAAGCGTCTGTACGTTTCCAGGGAGTTCAGTTTTTGCAACGATGGTATTCGCCTCCAATATGTCACCAACATTAACGAGGACTTTACCTTTTAATGGTAGTCTCCTTTCCTTTCTTACAATTGTCTTTTCACTAACCTTTAGACCTGGTGTATATGCATGTGCCATTTTCCCTCCTAATTACTTGGATAAAGGTTCAGTTCACTAAACCATTTATCTAAATGTTCTCTTCTCTTCTTTGGATCCTCAGGTAATACAAGAGGTCTTCCCCTTGCATCTATAATTGTTCCTACTACTCCACCTTCGAGTTCTGTCTCAATCATTTTTCCTCTGCCTTTTCCTACATCAAATCTCTTGGACGGAACTATTTCTGCCTTTACCTTTTTCCCTTGCTCAATGGGTATAAGTTTTATATCCCCATACTTTAGATTATATTCGTTTCCTTCTATTCTCACAGAAATAGCGGGTTCTCCCTCTCTTCCCTGTCCAACTGGCACGATAGAGGTTCCCAGTCTTATAAGACAGTCCTTGTCAAAAACCTCAGTAGCTGATTTTTCATGGACTGTGGAGAGTACACCAAGGTGCGGCATCATAAAGATTGAATCCACTGCTAATTTCGTTATGCCTTGAATTTCAAACGCATCCATCATCATCAATGCAGCCTGTACCCTTCTTGGGGCATGTGAGAGAATTCCACCTGAGCCTATAACAAGGTTTAATGTCATCATATTTACAAGGGATGCACCAGTTGCCGTTTGGGCAAATGCATCAGAAATTGTTCTCTCCTGTTGTACCCCTTTGAGTCCTACTGCCATTCTTTTATGTTGGATCAATGCAAGCCTCAGAGCTTCTCTGGCAATAGCCTGTTCTATCATTAATTCCTTTAGAGATTGAGGTATCGTAGTTGGTCTGATCATCTTGTTTCTTATACGGTTTCTCAAATCTCTCTCATCTATTTCAAATGGTACCCATCTCATTATGTTTTGTATACCAGTTTCTGCAAGCACATTGGATATGGAATAACTCATACCAAGATTAGCACTTACAGTCCTGTTAAAGACGCCTTGAAAAACAGAAAAGATATCTGTTGTAGCACCACCGATATCGACTCCGAGTACCTCTATATTTTCTTTTCTCGCGACTTTTTCTATTAGAAGGCCAACTGCACCTGGTGTTGGCATAATAGGCACGTCTGTCCATTTCATAAGTTTTTTATAGCCCGGGGCATGTGCCATAACATGTTCCATAAATAGTTCATGTATCTTATCCCTTGATGGTCTCAAATTTTCCCTTTCAAGAACAGGTCTTAAGTTGTCTACGATTGAAAGAGCGCTCTTTTCCGAGAGGATTTCCTTTACCTCTTTCCTTGCATCCCTATTCCCTGCGTATATGATAGGCAGATCATACCCCGAACCAAATCTTGGCTTGGGTTCTGCAGCAGCAATGAGATTAGCAAGATGGACCACATGCGTTATTGTACCTCCATCGACACCTCCGGATAGGAGTATCATATCGGGTCTGAGTCTACGAATCAATTCAATCCTTTCATGGTCTTTTCTCTTGTCATTTGTTGCAATTACATCCATTACTATTGCACCAGCGCCAAGTGCGGCTCTTGCTGCAGATTCAGCGGTCATTTGTTTTACTACGCCTGCTACCATCATCTGAAGCCCGCCACCTGCGCTTGAGGTAGAGACGTAGATATCCACACCCTTCTTTTCGTTTGAAGGATTTAATATTTTTTCGCCTTCAAGTATCTCTGTATTTGTCAATTCCTCTACTTCTCTTATAGCATTTAATACACCCCTTGTGACGTCTTCAAACGGAGCTTCTACAGTAGTAGGAGCCTCACCTCTTACAACCAGTCTATATTCATCTCCTCTTTTTTCTATCAGTATTGCCTTTGTTGTAGTACTTCCACAATCAGTTGCTATTATTCTTTTTAGGTCGTTTTTTTGATTCATTATTCCTCCTTTCAATCTCTTGAATCAGGTATTCGACGTTTTCTCTCTTTTCAAGAAGTAGAGAGATCTCCCAGTATTTTTTTGAGTGAAATATTGCCTGGACAACAGGGTTAGCCATAATTAGAACCTGGGAACCTACAAAACTCAATGGTTTAGTCACCTCAAGAAAGAAAATCGCAGGGGCAGTAAGTCCTCTTTCTACAATGTCCTGGGCTACATCACCAAGCACTTTGCTTTTCTCTTCCTCAGGGATATCCTCAGAAGAGTAGAAATTTTCAACAGGATTATTATTACCAGTGAACATCTAACTCCCTTGCTGCTTTTGCTTCATCCAATCGTTTAATGGGTGTATTAACAGGTGCATTTTTGAGTTCTTCAGGCGAATTTTCTGCTTTCTTTGCAATCTCTATCATTACCTCCGAAAACTTGTCCAGAACCCACTTAGGTTCTGTTTCAGTTGGTTCTATCATTAGCGCCTCTGAAACTATTAAGGGAAAGTATATTGTAGGTGCATGTAAACCATAATCCAATATTTTTTTAGCAATATCAAGTGTCCTTACACCATTTGCCTTCTGTATATCACCAGAAAGCACAAATTCATGCATACATCTATTCTTATATGGTAAATCATAGTAGTCTTTTAAAATCTCTCTAAGGTAATTTGCATTTATAACGGCTTGTTCAGTTGCCCTTTTTAAACCCTTTGTCCCAAGCATACGTATATACGCATATGCCTTTACCATTACACTGAAGTGGCCATAGAATCCCAGTATTTTACCTATAGAGTCAGGGTAATTATAGTCTAATTTAAATTTTTCTTCGCTCTTTACTACCCTTGGAACCGGAAGGAAAGGGACCAATTTATCAGATACACCAGAAGCTCCACCTCCAGGGCCTCCACCACCATGTGGTGTGGAGAAGGTTTTATGGAGATTAAAATGGAGTATGTCTACTCCTACATCACCTGGTCTAAAGTATCCCATAAGGGCATTTAGGTTTGCCCCATCCATATATAAAAGAGCATCGTGTTTATGAAGTATATCAGCAATTTCACCAATATAGGGTTCAAAAATACCAAGGGTATTTGGGTTTGTTATCATTAATCCTGCCACATCTTCATCAACATTTTTATTAACAATGTCAGGGGTTAGAATACCTTCATCGTTAGAAGGAATCTTGGCAGCAACGAATCCAGCCCTTGTTGAAGAAGCAGGGTTAGTTCCATGTGCTGAGTCAGGGATCAAAATTTTTTTCTTGTTGATATTTCCTCTTTTTTTATGATAGGCTCGCATTAGTAAAAGGCCGAGTAATTCGCCGTGAGCCCCTGCGGCGGGTTGTAGAGAGACATCTTTAAAGCCTGTTAATTCTCCAAGTGATTTTTCAAGCTCGTACATTATCTGGAGTGCCCCCTGCACATACTCGTCATTTGTGTAAGGATGAAGAGAGGTAAAATTCTCAAAGCGTGATACATCCTCATTTATTTTTGGATTATACTTCATTGTGCAGGAACCGAGGGGATAGATACCCTTATCTATATGATAATTGAGAGATGATAGATTGGAGAAGTGTCTTACAACCTCTACCTCACTTACCTCTATCATATGTAATCTTTCCCTTAAGTGGGAATCTGGAAAGATTTCTTCTAAAGGGACATCCTCTACATCTAAAGAGGGCAGTGTATACCCTCTTGCTCCTTCTCTTGATATTTCCTTCAACAATTCCATACAGTTAATATAATTTAAATCATTTACTTTGTCAACAAATATTTGGAAATTGTAGTTCTAAACAAGAAGATTTTTATTGACCAACTATGATAATTATGTATTATAAAAAAAAGGAGGATTTATGGAAAAATCAGAGGTATATTCTCTTGTAAAATCTGGAGAAGTTAAGAAAATAAGATTGTGGTTTACCGATATACTCGGAATGGTGAAGGGTTTTTTTATAAGTCTTAATGAGGCTGAGAGGGCTATTGAGGAGGGGATTAATTTTGATGGTTCATCTATAGAAGGGCTTGTTAGAATAGAAGAGTCCGACCTTACTGCAAAACCCGATCTCAACTCTGCGTATATAGTACCTGAAGATGATGGTGAGAAATCCCTTATTTTTATTTGTGATATTTACTATCCTGATGGAAAACCTGTTGAATGCTCTCCAAGATATATATTGAAAAAAACACTTGAGAGGGCAGAAAAGATAGGCTGTAAATACTACACTGGAGCCGAGCTTGAATTCTTTTATTTCAAAAATCCAAAGGATATTTCTATTTCAGATACAAAAGGATACTTTGATATGATGCCCCACGATTTATATGATGAAACCTCTGAAGAGATTAATAAGAGATTAAACAATATAGGAGTTAAGATTGAAATGGAGCATCATGAGGTATCGGAAAACCAACACGAGATAGACCTCAGATATGATGAGGCATTGAAAATGGCAGATCAACTTCAGATTGCAAAGTATATTATCAAAGATACTGCAAGGCAGAAGGGGGTTTTTGCAACATTTATGCCCAAGCCAGTTTTTGGATTTAATGGTTCGGGTCTCCATGTTCACCAATCCTTATTTTCAGGGGATAGGAATGTTTTTTACGGTGAGAATGATGATTATCTACTTTCTGAGATCGCTGCCCATTATATTGCAGGGATATTAAAATATGCAAAAGAAATAACCTCTATAACAAATCAATGGGTAAATTCATACAAAAGACTTGTTCCGGGATATGAGGCGCCTGTTTATATCTCCTGGGGTAGGATGAACAGATCTGCCCTTGTAAGGGTACCTGCGTTTAAACCCTACAAGCCATCGTCCTGTAGAGTCGAATATCGTGCCCCGGATCCAGCAACAAATCCGTATCTTTGCTTTAGTGTAATGTTAGGCGCAGGGTTAAAGGGAATTGAGGACCGTTTAATACTACCTGAGCCTATCGAAGAAGACATTTATAGTATGTCAGTGGAGAGGAGACAAAATCTTAAAATAGATATACTTCCTGACTCATTGTATGCAGCAATACTCGAGACAGAGAAAAGTAAACTTGTTAATGACATATTCGGCGAGACATTCTTCAGCAAATACATCAGGAATAAAAAAGCGGAATGGGAAAATTATAGGATTCAGGTAACTGATTATGAAAGAAAAAGGTATTTATCATTGTAATTTTACCCTGCGTCAATAATGGTTTGAAGATGGTAATTGTGGAATAAATTAAGCACCCCATTTTCGCCCCTTTTTTGAGACTAAAGTAATCCTGGTCACTTGAAAATTTAATTATTTGTGTTAAATTCATCTCAGTATAAAAAAGGAAAAAGGGAGGTATTATGATAATTTCCATAGAGGATGTTTGGAGAATTGATCACAATAAATATCGAGCCATAATAGTAATGGCAAAAGAAGCAGAAAGATTGAATAGAGCAAGGACGACCGAGGAACTTGAGGAGATTGAAGATAAGGATAAGAAGATTACAATCGCTGCAATGGAGAGATTTAAAGAAAACAAAATAAAGTATAAAACTATTAAACCCGATGAATCTACTTAAAGATAAAAGAATTCTTATAGGGATAACTGGCGGAATTGCTGCCTATAAAGTACCTGAAATTATCAGGAGATTACAGAAAAAAGGGGCATTTGTAACTGTTGTTTTGACAAACTCGGGTGCTAAATTTGTCTCTACTCTTACCCTCTCCGTACTAACAAACAATAGAATCTATACAGGACTTTTCACTGGTGAACTTCCCCATATTGAATTGGGAAGGGAAACAGATATTATCGTTGTTATACCAGCGACCTATGATTTTATAGGTAAAATTTCTTCTGGGGTTGCCGACGATTTACTATCTACTCTTATCCCAGCAGCAGACAAAAAAACAATCTTTTTTCCATCAATGAATGTAAGGATGTTTAAAAACCGTATCTTACAAAGTAACATAGCTACGTTAAAAAAATGTGGTTATACAGTTATATATCCTGAAGAGGGTGAACTTGCCTGTGGTGATGTGGGGTTGGGGAGGCTCCCTGACTATGAAACCACTGTTGCTATTATAGAAAGAGAATTGGGTGATGGTTATTTTGAAGGGAAGAAGGTAGTTGTTTCTGTAGGTGGGACTGAGGAAAATATAGACCCTGTAAGGGTAATATCGAATAGATCGAGTGGAAGGATGGGGGTGGAGATTGGGAAGGCATTTTGGTTAAGGGGTGCAGAGGTAACCCTTGTAGTCGGTAGGACGAATATTAATATTCCGGATTATCTTAACATAAGGGTGGCAAAAACTGTAGGGAGAATGTATGAAATTTTAAAGAAAGAAATTAAAAGTGCAGATATATTAATTATGTCTGCAGCCGTGTCAGATTTTATTCCACTAAGTCCACATAAAACGAAGATAAAATTGAGAGGGGAAGTTACAATAAAAATGAAGAGGGGAACTGATATTCTGAAGTCACTCTCAAAGAATAAAGGGAATAAGATTTTTGTTGGATTTGCCCTCGAGGATAGAGATCTTGTTAAAAATGGAAGGAAAAAACTAAGAGGAAAGGGATGTGATATAATAGTTGCAAATAGTATAAATTCGATTGACTCTAATTCAATATCGGGTTATATTATTAACAAAAAAGGGGAAGAGCCATTTAACCTCTTAAAGGAAGAATTTGCATGGAAGCTAACAGAAAGCGTAGAGCAATTGATTACTTAGAATATCTGAATACATTGGGTTTTGATCAAATAATTCTAAGGGAGGATGAAATTTCAAGATATAGAAAACTTATACAGGAGATAAAAAGGTGTAAAAAATGTCCTCTTTATAGAAATAGAAGGAATCCTGTGCCTGGTGCAGGACCTATAAATGCTAGGTTGATGATAATTGGGGAGGCGCCTGGTGAGAAGGAAGACCTGATAGGTTTACCATTTGTTGGTCCTTCGGGACAAAAATTAACCTTATGGCTAAAGGAAATAGGCATATCAAGAGATGATGTATACATTACCAATATTGTTAAGTGTAGGCCCCCGCATAATAGAGAACCTACTATTGAAGAGGAGATGGCCTGCAGGCCCTACCTTGAAAGACAACTTGAAATGATAAGGCCAGAGATAATGCTTCTCTTAGGCAATGTTGCTCTGGGTGCAATAAAGGGAAGTAGAGGAGGGATTACAAAATTAAGAGGTAAGATTTTTGATTATGGTGATATAAAGGCCCTTCCTACCTTTCACCCATCTTATATACTTTCCAATCCTAATAAGGAAAACCTTATTAGAGAAGACTTTGCTGTATTAAAAGGGCTGTACTATGGTAAATGAAACGCTCCCACAGGCTATAGATGTAGAGAGATCTGTTCTTGGTTCACTTATTGTTGATATGGAGGCAATTGGAAGGGTAGAAGGGATACTTTCATCCGATGATTTTTATTTGCAAAGCCACAAAGCAATATATGAGACTATACTCTCTCTCTATGGTCAGGGAAAACCAGTTGACCTTTTACTTGTTACAGAAGAGTTGAAAAATAAAAAAATGTTAGATAAAGTTGGGGGTGCAGCTTATATTTCGAGCCTTGCCGAAAATGTATACTCTTCTGCAAACATTACAAAATATGCTGAAATAATCTATGAGAAGTCTGTATTAAGGGAGATTATTAAAACATCAAATACCATAATAGAAAAGGCAGCGGAGGGAGTAAAATCAGTAGAAGAACTTCTTGACGAAGCAGAATCATTGATATTGGGGATAAGACAGAGGAAAAAGATGGGACAAATAGAACATCTAAAAAGATACGCTGAGGATGTATTCAGAATTATACAGGAAAGGGCTGAGAGGAAGAGTGTTCTTACAGGGCTTGCTACGGATTTTACAAGGTTTGATAGTATGACTGCAGGTTTCCAGAAGGGGGATTTTATTGTTATTGCGGGGAGGCCATCTTCCGGCAAAACAGCTATAGGGCTTAATATAGCAATGAACATGGCGATCAAGCACAAGATCCCTGTTGTTTTCTTCTCCCTTGAGATGCATTGGGAAGCAATAGTTTTTAGAATGCTTAGTTCCCTCTCTGGGATAGCGAGTGGTTCCTTGAGAAGAGGATTTGTGAGTACTGAGGATGAATGGTATGAGTTGGGGACTGCCGTATCTGAGTTAAGTGAGGCTCCTATTTATTTAGATTCAACTCCATCACTTACTATTTATGAATTAAGGGCAAAGGCAAGGAGAATGAAAAAACAGTATAACATAGGTGCAGTTTTTGTTGATTACCTTCAATTAATAAAAGGACCAAAGACAGAGAATAGACAACAAGAGGTTGCTGCAATCTCAAGGGCGTTAAAATCTATTTCCCTTGAACTTCATATACCTGTAGTTGCCCTGGCACAGCTCTCGAGGGCTTCTGAGGTAAGGGGTGGAAGAGCAGAGGTTGAGGCACCCCCAAAGCTCTCGGATTTGAGAGATTCCGGTCAGATAGAACAGGATGCAGATGTTGTAGCGTTTCTTTATAGGAAAAGAAAGAGGAAAAATGAAGAGGAACTGAGGGAGGACGACAAGAAAGAGATACCCGTTGAGGTCATAATTGCAAAACAAAGGAATGGCCCGGTCGGGTCCTTCAAATTAATGTTCCAGAGAGACAGGTTAAGATTTGTGAATATAAAGGAAGATCGTACAGAAGATGATCGAAATTAAAAATTTACACAAATCATTTGGTGATAATTATGTATTGAGAGGTGTAAATCTCTATGTCAAGGATGGAGAAACTCTTGCCTTAATTGGGAGGAGTGGTTGTGGAAAAAGTGTATTGCTAAAGCATATTATTGGGTTGATGAAGCCTGATAAGGGAAAAATTTTGGTAAATGGTATGGATGTAAATAGTAGGTCTGTAAATATTTTTGAGATCAGGAAAAAATTTGGAATGGTTTTTCAAAGTTCTGCACTCTTCGATTCACTCACTGTACAAGAAAATGTAATAATTGGATTGAGGGAACATACAAATTTAAAAGAATCAGAGATGATTGAAATTGCCAGCGAGAAACTCAGATTGGTAGGTATGTCGAATAATAAAAATTTAAAACCATCAGAACTCTCGGGTGGAATGAAAAAAAGGGTTGGAATAGCGAGGGCATTGGCAATGGACCCTGAATATATTCTTTACGATGAGCCTACAACAGGTCTTGACCCAATTATGGCGGATAGAATAAACGTTCTTATTCTTGATCTGAAGAAAAGGTTGAAGAAAACTACGATAATTGTCACACATGATATGCATAGTGCCTACATGGTGTCAGATCGTATTGCTATGTTATATGAGGGCAAGATTGTCTTCGATGACGTTAGGGAGCATCTTCTCACTACCAAAAATAAGTTTGTAAGAGAATTCATTGATAGTAGCTCTATCGTAGGAATTAATGAAAAGTAAGCATATCTATGTTTGCCAAAATTGTGGCTATGAAAGTCCAAAATGGCTTGGTAGATGCCCAAATTGTGGAGAATGGAATACCTTCGTTGAAGAGGTGAGGAGTGGGACGAAGAGAAACCCATCCAGAGTCTCCGTGAGAGTAAAGGCATTAGAAAATATAGGTATTGAGAACAAGGAAAGAATTAGGACGGGTATAGATGAGTTTGACAGGGTTATGGGCGGGGGGATTGTAGAGGGCTCAGTTATTCTTATAGGCGGAGAACCCGGGATTGGAAAATCTACGATTATACTAATGATTTCAGGTATCTTGGCGAATAAAGATCTCAAGATATTGTATGTATCAGGTGAGGAGTCTGCATCCCAGATAAAATTAAGAGCAGAGAGACTGAATATATCATCTTCAAATCTATTTCTTTTGCCTGAGACTGACCTTGACGTCATTCTTAACACTGTGGAGGAGAATACGCCTGATATTCTTATTGTTGATTCTATCCAGACAACATATGCTTCCTACATTGATAGTCCTACAGGGAGCGTTTCGCAGGTTAGGGAATGTACATCTCAAATTATGCGTTTGGCTAAAGTCTCGAATATTACAACGTTTATTGTAGGTCACATAACAAAATCAGGTGCCATCGCAGGCCCCAAGACACTTGAGCATATGGTCGATACGGTTCTTTATCTTGAAGGGGATAGCAACCATATGTTTCGGATATTACGTACAGCAAAAAATAGATTTGGTTCAACAAATGAAATTGGCATTTTTGAAATGGTAGAAGAGGGTTTAAGGGAAGTAAAAAATCCTTCAGGATATCTTATTGAAACCAGGGTTAAAGGTGCATCAGGGAGTATAATTGTGCCCACAATAGAAGGAACAAGGCCATTTCTTGTAGAGGCACAATCGTTAGTCTCAACCTCTAGATTTGCTGTACCACAAAGGGTTTCCACAGGTGTCGATTATAAAAGGTTGAATATGTTGATTGCTATTACGGAAAAAAGGTTGGGTATAGGAATCGGTGGATTTGACGTTTTTACAAACATTGTAGGGGGTATAAAGATTACAGAGCCAGGTATTGACCTTGGAATTACTCTTTCTCTTATATCCAGTTTTCTGGACAGGCCTATACCTTCTGATACAGTTGCAGTAGGAGAGGTTGGGCTCCTTGGAGAGGTGAGGGCTGTAAATATGCTTGATAAAAGGGTACAGGAAGCAGAAAAGATGGGATTTAAAAGAATAATTATTCCCAGACAAAAGGTTGTAAATGATCTGAGAATAAAGATAGTTAAGGTGAAGAATTTATTAGAGGCGAAGGAGGAACTATCTTTGTAAATAAAAAAAGTTATTGTGTAATTGATAGATCTGCCATTCTGGACGGCAGGGTTTACTATCTTTTTAAAGAAAACCTTGTGGATTGTATTCCTATTTTAGCCTTAGATGAGATATATGCCGTTGAAAATGTGGTAAAAGGGATAGACAGCGATGTTAAATCGATTCTTGAAAGCCTTCGAAAAGTAGGCGCCCGTCAGATGAAGGGGAGTACCATTGACGTAGCAGCAAGATTAAGAGCCAGGGTAATACTTTCAGGCGAAGGAGAGCTAAAAAGGAAGGTTAAAACGCTTGGTGTAAAGGTTATTGATCTCGAATCACTTTCAATTATAGCCAGAAGAAGAGTTAAATTGGGAGATAGATTAAGATTAAAGCTCATCAGGATGAATGATGAATTTCGTTCTTTTCTTGGCGATGGAAGTGAGGTTATTATAAATGGGAGGGGCCTCAAAAGTGGTAGGGTGGTGAAATGTAAAGTTGTGTCGATAATGGAGACACCAAAATACAGAAAAATATTCTGTGAGGCTGGAGAATGAAGGTAGGAATTGGGTATGATATACATAGACTTGTTAAAGGAAGAGAACTGTTTATTGGTGGTGTTCGTATCCCCTATGATAAGGGTCTTCTTGGCCATTCTGATGGAGATGTACTTATCCATTCAATTATTGATGCATTGCTTGGCGCTTCCCATATGGGAAATATTGGTGAGATGTTTCCTGATACCGACGAAAGATATAGGAATATAAGTAGCGTAGAATTATTAAAAATTACGATTGGAAAAATAAGAAAAAAGGTTGTGAATATTGATTCTATAATTATATGTGAGACCCCACGATTATCTCCATTTATTGAACGTATGAGGGAAAACATTTCCAGGATTATTGGTATTGATGCTGATAGTATTTCAATAAAACCAAGGACCAACGAAGGCTTGGACAGTATAGGAGAAGGAAAAGCGATTGCCGCTTATACAGTTTGTCTTTTGGAGGGTGATGTATGATATTTCTTTTAATTTTGTTAAACCCTGTAGATGATTTTAGAGTTTTGCAAGGATTATTTAACGATAGTATGTATGAAGCTGCCGAAAAAGAGATGGTGAGTTTTCTAAATCAATATCCCAAAAATCAGTACTCCTCGGATGTAGCGGTTTTACTGCTCAAAACATTTGAAAAAGAGAAGAAGTACAGGGAATTGATAAAGATATCCAATGAATTCCTCAGAAAATTTCCGGAGAAGAAGGATGATATTATTGTTCTAAAGGGAACAGCTGAAATGTCGATAGGAAAAACAAAGTCTGCCATATCAACCTTTTCAAGACTTGGGGGTGAAAAAAAATACCTGTATATAGGTGATGTTTACTACAATACAGGTGATTACCGGAAGGCTACGAATTATTTCCGGAAAACAAAATCAGATTACGGAAGATTTTCACTTGGCTGGTGCTACTATAAAATGAGGGATTTTGAAAAGGCAAAAAAGGAATTCTCTTCACTTAGGGGTGTGTATAAAGAGGATGGAGAATATATGGTAGCCAGAATATCTTTTGAAAATAACGAAGAGGATGGAGAATCACAACTATTGAACTACCTTGCAAAATATAAAAATGGAAAGTATCGGGCAAGGGCATATATTCTTCTCGCAGAGCATGCTGAAAATAACGGGGATTGGCAAAAGGCAGAGGGATACCTTAACAGTATTGTAAAAGAGCATCTTTCTTTTACAGACTATGCTTTTTATAGAAAAGGATTTCATTATTATAAAGCAGGCAACTTTGAAAAAGCAATTTCTACATTTAAGAAAATAAATAAAGAGTCCGATTATTATCCTGATGCTGAGTACTATACTGCACTTTCACATAAAGGACTTGGTAGAGAGACTGATGCAGTTAGTATGCTTTCGAGGCTTGGAACTGAATATCCTCTATATAAGGGAAAGGCAAATTTTAGAATAGGTGAAATCCTTATGGATAAAGGGAAGGACACCTTAGCTTTCCGTTCATTTTTAAGTGTCCAGGGTGAGTTTAGACAACCAGCGCTTATAAACGCTGGAAATATCGAGCTGGAAATGGGTAATACAGATTCAGCTCTTAGTCTATATGAAAAAGCGATAGAGTTGAACGGTAAGTATACTGATGCTGCACTTCTCCAGAAAGCCATAGCCTATTACAAGAAAGGTGAAGATCTTCGGGCAAAGAAGATATTGTCAGAATTGGTAAAAGTAGGAAAAGGCAAAATTTATTTCAAGTCCAATTTGCTATTAGGTGATATATTTATAGAGGAGAATGATTATGAGAATGCCATTAATTATTATAACAATGTTATCAGGTCTGCAAACAAGGAGTTTGTTCCTTTTGGACTTGAGGGTAAGGGGTGGGCTTTGGTGGGGGCTCATCAATACAATAGAGCTTTCATAGTTCTTGATAGCCTTACAAGTGAATACCCTGCCTTCAAGGGCAAAGGTTATATATACCTTACAATGGGTGATGCTGCATATTCAATGAAAGATTGGAAACACGCCATTTCCGCCTATAAAAGGGTAAAGGGAGAAAAGGAACCTGAGGCAATATTCAAACTTGGTATGGTCTATTTTGACAAAGGGGATTATGATAGAGCTACAGAGACATTTCTTAGATTGAAGAGGAAGTATCCATTATATGAAAAGATAGGTTTATCAGAATATATGACCGCTTTATCACTCAGGAAGATGAACGACCTTCTCTCCTCTTCTATCCAGGCCAAATCCTTGATAAAGCAGGCAGTATCCAGAGATATAAAGTTTAAATCTTATATACTTATTGGTGATAATTTTTATGACCAGGCGAAGTTTGATTCTTCTCTTTTCTATTATAAGAAGGCTATGAACCTTTTTAAATCTCCTTCCTCTAACATTCTTCCGGCAATAAAGGGTGTGTTATATTCAATTTTCAGAAAGGAGGGTGTGGGCAAGGCGGTTACAGAAGCCAAGAATTATATGAGTAGATACAAGGATACCCCTATTTATGAAGAAATAAGAATTACTACTGCAAATCTTTTGATAGATGATGGACGCTACGGTAAGGCGATAGAAATGTTAAAGGATACTGGTAATGGTAGAGGTTTACTGCTTCTTGGATTTGCTTATAGGAAGGTGGGTAAGGATTCCCTGATGGTGATATCGTATGAAAGGGCAAGAAGATTCGCTCAATCAAGGAATAAGGCTACTCAAGAACTTACAAAATATTTTTTGAAGAAAAATAATTATGAAAAGGTACTTGAATATGCAAAATCCATTCCAGGAATAGAGGGGAAAATGTACGTTGTAAAGGCGTTATTTGGGATGAATAAACTTGATGAAGCATTAAGTATGCTTAAGGGAATTAAGGGTAGATTTTATGGGAATGGTTATTTATACATCGGTAAGATATATTTAAAGAAGGGAAAAACAGAGGATGCCATAACGATGCTTGATTCTGCCTCAGCCTATCAAGATGTCGCTCCAGAAGCAATATACTTGAAGGCGAAGACATTGTATGACGAAGGCAGGTATGATGATGCAAAAAGTTTGCTTTTGAAGGTTAGATACCTTTACCCTGAGAGCCCATTTTATTCCCCATCTCTTCTTTTACTCTCCAGGATTTTAATTAAGTCAGGAGATAAAGAGAAGGCAAGAAAATTTTTAAAAGAGGTGATTGATAGAAAGGACGGATATGAAAAAGAAGCCAATAGTATTCTTGTTAATATTCATTAGTATTATACTCTTTTCTCAAGGGCTTGAAATACCCGAGGTAATTGTTTATGGAGTAAAATATATTAAAATAGAACCACCGATGAAACCTATTCTTCCGTTTGTAGAAAAGCCAGTGTATATGGATGTTAGTGATAAGATTTTAGCTCCAGAGGGGTTAAAAATACCCAAAGAGAAGGAAGAGGTCTATAATCTCGAGGCTAAAGGAGAGATTAAAGCAGGTAATACTTACAAAATAAGTGGATTATTTGCTACAAATGACGCGTATATTCCTCAGGTAATTTATGGTAAAAGCGAAAAAATAACCAGTGGTCAAGGGAAGGAAATATACCTGCATTATTTAATAAATCCTGTGGATAGAATTATATTTTCTTCCGATTATATTTATCTTAATAATACGAAAGGACAATACGCAAAGGCATTCATTGTTTTTTCTCAGGGGAATTTTATACTTTCCCCACTTTTATTTTACAGGTATAATCAGGGAAGGTTATTTTATAATATATCAACAAAATTCAGCAAGTCAGGAGTATCTTCACAAGGGAGCATAATGAATGGGAGATTAAACGTCCTAAGATTGAGTTATAATTTAGAGAGATTTTCATTTGGCTTTGGTTTCGCTGGTTGGAAACCTAATCTTTACCCATTGTTTACCTTTTTTACAGGGATTCCTTACTTCGAATTTTTCAGATCAGAAATTACAGGCGGATGGCTTGATGAGAATAGTAGTATTTCTTACCCTTCTGTTTCTTACCTTTCCCCTTCACATATTTATAGAATCTATGGTGGGGACTCCAGGTTTTCCATGGGCTATGTTTTTTACAAGAATACTGGCTTAAACAATGCATCTGGTATCTTTTCCCGCTTGGAATTTGGTAGATTATGTGTTATGTCTACATACTTTTTTAAAGCAGACTCTCTTGTTCCTGAAATTCTGGCAGATTTCTATTTGAATTTTAAAGAATGGACAGTATGGTCACAGGCAGGATATAATAAAACCAGACTTTTTGCTGTTTTTAACGCAGAGTATTATCTGAACGATTTCTTTGCTATTTCCCTGGATATGTCGATGTCGACCGGTAATTGGGGAGATATAAAGAAAGGATTTGGTATAAAAACCGGTCTTGTACTTAGATATAGGCAGTAAAAACCCAAAAAGTCAGGTAGTAAATATGCAACTCTGTTAGGGCTTTTTCTCATATGCTATTTATGGGTGTATCGTTCGTCGTAATCTCATTGAATACATCTTCTTCTCTTCCACCTTCTCTATTACAGGAGACAGTGACTGGGACACCTATATATCTTATAAAAACACTCAGGGCAGTAAGAAAGGATAGAAAAAATATAGTTTTTTTCTTTTGGTATTCTATACGGTAAGACAAGGTAGGAGAAGTATAGTTTATTTTAGTTTTTTCTATTTTTCTCCTACCGTATCTTATGTGGGATGAATTTTTTAGCTAAGCAGCTTTTTTACAGTGTCAGATGATATAATCGTACAATGCTGTAGATGAAAAAAACCACTTGACTTATTATGGAAAAAGTGTATAAATAATAAGAAAAAAACCGAAAGGAGGTGGTTATATGAAGAAGATTTTATTGGTTGGATTGATGCTTGCAGCTTTTATAGGGTGCACGAAATATGCAACCAAAGAACAGATGGATGAATTGGAAGCAAAAAAACAATCTGTTGAAACACTGAAAATGGATATCCAGAATACACAGAGTGAAAAACAGAAATTGATGGATGAAAAGAAACAGAAAGAACAAAAGGTGCAAGAACTTAACGCTCAGATTGAAGAACTTGAAGCCAAGTTAAAGTAAAGGAGGGAGAAAAATGAGAAAAACGGTACTTTTCGCACTAATGCTGGGATTTATAATAGGGCCATCATTATTTGCTCAGGAGGCAAAAAAGTTAAAGCCTGACGAGGCCCAGCAGCTGATAGAACAATATACACAGCAAGAAACACAGTTGAAGGCTCAACTTGCCAATGAAAAGGCGGATGTTGAAAACCTGAAAGCTGAAATTGCCAAACTTGATGCTCAAATTTCCGAACTTGAGGCAAAGATTGAAGAACTAAAGAAAGAAGTTGAAGCAAGAAGTTATTATGTGGTAAAACCCGGGGATTGGCTTTCCAAAATTGCTGAGAATCCAAAAGTCTATGGGCATGGGAATTTCCGTAGATGGAAGGACATTTATAATGCAAATAAGGATTTAATAAAGAATCCTGATATACTTTCTCCTGGTTGGAAATTAAAGATTCCCCGTCCCTGATTGAAAAATTTATTAAAGGGCAGTCTCTAAAAGATTTTTACTATAAGGAGACTGCCCTTTTCTGTTATGAAAATAGAAAACGGTGAGATATATGAAGTAGATGGTATAAATACTTTTAGCCTGTTGGGTAGGAATGAAGAAAATATACCCTTCCTTGAAGAGATTTTTGGATTAAAGGTTTTTTCTCGAGGAAATAAGCTTTTTTTAAAAGGTCAAAAAGAGGCTATTCAAAATGCTATCCCAAAAATTAAAAAATTGGTAAATCTTACAAAGTCGGGGGAATTGCTCAGCAAGGAAGAAATAATGTTTCAACTTCAGACGAATAGTAAGGAGAAAAATAATATTATCCTTCCTAAAAAGGTCATAAAACCACGTACTATTAGACAGAAGGATTATCTTGAATATATAAAGAAGAACACGATTATATTTGCAATCGGTCCTGCCGGTACAGGGAAAACTTATTTAGCAGTGGCATCTGCCCTTAACGCCCTATTACGAAAGGAAGTTTCAAGAATTGTCTTAACCAGACCTGCAGTAGAAGCAGGTGAAAACTTAGGCTATTTGCCAGGTAGTTTTATTGAGAAAGTTGATCCTTACTTAAGACCCCTTTACGATGCACTCTATGACATGCTTCCTGTTGATAAGGTTAGGAGGTATATAGATAGTGGTATTATAGAGATAGCCCCTCTTGCTTTTATGAGGGGGAGGACCCTTAGTGAGTCATTTATACTTCTCGACGAGGCCCAAAATACCACGCATACACAATTAAAAATGTTTTTGACAAGGATTGGCGAAAACTCAAAGGCTATTATCACAGGTGATATTACACAGATTGATCTTCCTGGTGAAACGGTTTCAGGACTTGTAGAAATTCAAAAAGTATTGAAGGATTTACGGGGTGTTAAATTTATTTATCTTACCTCTGAAGATGTTGTAAGAAACAACCTCGTGCAAAAGATTGTGCAAGCGTATGAGGACTATGAAAATGAATAAGATGGGGTGGGTTCTCTTTGGGTTGACTCTTTTTGTTGTGCTTGATGTACTATACCCATTTAAGAAGCCCGCATATCATCTTAAAGTTGGTGATATAGTAAAAAAAGACATAATTGCGCCTTTTGATTTCCCTATATTTAAGGATAAACAAACTCTACAAAAGGAAAGGGATGAAGCTGTTTTTTCAACACCACCTGTTTTAAGACTTGTAAGGAATGAGAAGGAAGTTAGCAATTTTTTTAAAAATATTAGATATCCAGGTAAAAGACTTGAGAAACTAATTAAGGACATAATCAATAAGGGGATTGTTTTTGATAAGAGCAGGTTACCACCAAGCAGGGGAGATATGTATGAGATTGTGAGCGCGGGTAAGACAAAATTTGAGAAAAAAAGTGATTTTTATTCATATACAGAGGCGAAGGATACTGTATTAAAAATATGCAAAAAGGTTTTCAGGGATAGTTTAAAGGTAGAAAAATTTTTTAATCAGGTCAATTACCTGATACAACCCAATTTATTACTTGATATAACAGAGACAGAGGCAAAGAGAACTGCTGCAAGAAGGAGTGTTCCTGAGGAATTTGGGGTAATAAAAAAAGGAGAGATTATTGCGAGAGCCCACGACATTGTGACTGAAGAGACCTATAGAAAGCTACGCTCATTTTATATAGCGCAAAAAAAACTAAGCAGGCCCGCACAGATGCATAATTTCTTAAGTGCCCAGATTACTTTTTCGATCCTTATTTTTCTTCTAATTTTTGCTCTTTATAAAAGAAAAAAGAATATTTATATTGAGTGGAGGCATAGATTCATCTTTATTATTATGGTTTTTTTCATACTACTTCTTGCAAGGATTTCTCCATCACCGCAATTTTACTATTTAATTCCTCTTTCCGCTGCAGCTATGGTTCTTACACTTGAAGGGGGTATCACAGTAGGATTTTCATTTAATATTTTTGTAATTATTGTACTGCTAATATACAACATAGCTCATACTATTTTTTATATACCTATTTTTATGAGTGGTATTATTGCCTCTGTGCTGGTCGAGGATGTGAAAAACCGTGGAGAATTTTTTAAAATAGGGTTATACATTAGTATCTTTACGGGTTTATTTGTTCTTGGTGTAAGCATTAACAACGGTGAGGGAGTTTTACTATCATTCTCAGAATCTCTGTTGGGTTTTGCCAATGGTATTATCTCTATTCTTATTCTATTCGGTTTATTGTCATTTTTTGAGAAGGTATTTAATATATCTACTAATTTTACTTATCTTGAATTAGCAAATTTAAATCAGCCCTTATTGATGCAGCTTTCTGCAAAAGCCCCTGGTACCTATCATCATAGTATTCTTGTCGGCAATCTTGCCGAAGCGGGTGCAGAAGCGATAGGTGCGAACTCCCTTCTTGCAAAGGTTGGGGGTTATTACCACGATATAGGTAAGATGGAAAGGCCCGAATATTTTATTGAGAATATCGATCCTCAATTTAATCCACATAATGATCTCCCACCCAAACTTTCAGCTGCAATTCTCCGATCACATATTTCTTTTGGGGTTGAGCTTGGTGCAAAATATAAACTTCCAAATGAAATTTTAAAAATAATACGTGAGCACCATGGGAGTACCTTAATGAAACCATTCTTTGAGAGGGCAAAAGAAATGTATGATAATGTTAAACCTGAGGACTATTCTTATGTAGGTCCGCCGCCTTCTTTTAAAGAATCGTGTATTATTATGCTTGCAGATTCAATAGAGGCTGGAACAAGAAGTCTCGAAAATACCGATGAGAAGACTTTAAAAGAGTTCATTTCAAAAATCTTTGAAATGAAATTAGTGGGGGGTCAATTAATAAATAGTGGTATTTCGATAAGAGACCTAAAGAACCTTCAAGATGTTTTTTTTGGTAGAATACAAGGGACTTTTCACACAAGACCTTCATATCCAAAATGATAAAGGTATATACAAATATACTGAGAGAGTATAACGATTTAATAAAAAAGAAGGCAAAGGAAGTGCTCAAGAAAGAGGGACTTAAAGGAGAAGTGAGTATTACTCTGGTGGATGATGAGACAATGATAAAACTTAATAAAAAGTATAAAAATAAGAATACCACAACAGATGTGCTCACATTTCCATTCAAGGAAGGCAATGATATCGAATTTAGCTATGATCTTCTGGGTGATATTTATATATCAATTGAGCAAGCCATGAGACAGAAGAAAGGAACTCTATTGGAGGAAATATTCCTGCTTGTTGTCCATGGGTTACTCCATCTTGCTGGTTATAATGATGAGACATTTGAGGAAGCAAAAATTATGAGAAAAAAAGAGAAAGAATATCTATGATTTATTTTGTTATTTTTATGATTGCCCTTCTTGTTTTATCCTTTATTTTTTCTTCTTCGGAAACAGCGATATTTTCGCTGCAACCATATAGGCTTACCTCTCTCAGTGAAAAAAGTAGGGACAGACTTTTCTATTTAATTCGTTCACCAACAAGACTCCTCATTACAATTGTTTTGTCTAACACCCTGGTAAACGTATTGATATCAGGTATATATGAAAGGATTATTCCTGAGGATATTTCTATAATTTACAGCACTATAATAATCGCGGGAGTAATTATGGTTTTTGGTGAGTATATCCCAAAGATAATAGCGATTAAAAAGAAACTTTTGATCTCGTCTTTTTTTTCTATATTAATTCTTTATTTTTACAGGTTTTTTCTCCCCCTATCCTATATTACAGAGAAATTCATAGCATTTTTTGAAAGAGGTAAAGATAGAAGGGTAAAATCAGAAGAATTAGCAGAAGAGATAATTCTTGTAGGGTACGAGGACGGCACAGTTGAGAATGTAGAATACAAACTTTCTAAGGCCTTTTCCATTATTTCTCAAGAAAAATTAAAAAGTATTATGAAACCGAGAACTGAATTGATATTTATTGAGGAAGGGGAGGAGGTTGATGCAGTTCTAAAAAAGATACCACCTGGGATAAAAAGGGTTCCTATTTATAAAGAGAATATAGATAATATAAGGGGTATTATTGATGTTAAAAACATTATTTTTGAACATGGAATTGTAAAGAATTTTGTTGCCACCCCTTATTTTTTAAATGAGGAAAGTAATTTTTTAGTTCTACTTAAATTTTTTAGGAGGACCGGTGCAAAAGCTGTTTTTATCATTGACGAATATGGTGGTATATCAGGGATGATTGACATCGAAGATATTGAAAAAATTTTACTCCAGTCATTGAATAATATAGATGAAGAAATAAAAAAAATCAATGAAAACGAATGGGAGGTATGTGGTTCAATCGATATTAATAAACTTAAAGAAATTCTTCCTGATGGTGTAGATTATGACAGATTTTCAACTATATCAGGTTTAATTATGAATCTATTGGGGCGTGTGCCTGTAGAAGGAGAGGTATTCTCCTATAAAAATCTTATATTTATGATTACAGACGTAAGAGGCCAGAAAATAAACAAGTTAAGAGTAAGGAAGAGAGATTGACGATATATTTTTATATTATCATACTGATACTTATAATGTTTTTTAATGCTGCAGAGATTGCCTATGTTTCTGCAAGGAGAACATTTTTTCTGAAGAAAAAAAGCAAATCATATGTCTACAGGATGGCACGATCCATTTATAATAAGCCTGAGATCTACTTTTCTGTTGTTCTTATTGGGACAAATCTTATGATTGTTCTTTTCTCGATATTGTACGCAAAATCCCACAGTATTTTAATGACCTCTATAGTTCCGACATTGGCGATATTATTCATAGGTGAGGTTATTCCTAAAACAATCACTTTAAAATTTCCCGAGCGGTTGACTCTTATTTTTTCATTACCTATAAAAATCTTGTATATTTTATTCTATCCGTTACATATAGTAGTAAAATATGTATCGGAGGGTTTGCTGAGAATTTTTAGGTTTAGAATAGAACCAGAAGTTTTGAATAAAGCAGAAATCGAAGTTGCTATGAAAGAGAATGTTATCAAAGGAATTATGAAAAAGGAGGAGTATTCTATATTAAAAAACGTTCTATCTCTATCTAAAATGGATATCTCCGAGGTGATGGTTCCAAGGATTGATATAGTTGCTTCTGATATAAATGAAGGCATTGAAGGGGTCTTTGAATCCTTCAGAAAAAGAAGATTTTCCAGGATACCAATTTATAAGGATTCTATCGATAATATAATTGGCATAGTGCATATAAGAGAACTATTAAAAGGAAATAAAGAAGGACTTGATAAGTTTTTGAAACCCGTAAAGTTTATATCGGAAAATAAAACCTGTGAAAAGGCACTTTATGAACTCTTATCTGATATCAATAGGGCTGCTATTGTAATTGATGAGTATGGAGGAACAACAGGCTTTGTAACGGTTGATGATATATTTCTCGGAATAATGGGTTCTTCCATTGATTATGATCTGGGTTTTGAAGGGGCGCTAATTCTGAAGGGAGAAGTAAAGGTGAAATCTATTGGAATAGAAAGCTCAGAGGACACAGTTGCAGGTTACATTATACAAAAGATAGGGAGAATTCCCAATGAAGGTGAAGAAATTGTTATAGACAAGTATAAATTCAGGATCCTTGATGCTTCAGATAGAAAAATAAAAAAAGTTCAGGTTTTTAAATGAGAATATTTTTTATCATTCTTGGTAGTATATTGGCAGCCTTAGGATACGAACTTTTTCTTGTGCCTATGAAGATTGTCCCAGGTGGAGTAGGTGGTATTGCTATTGTTCTTTATAATGTATTTAAATTACCCTTTGGTTTGATGTATGCCTTATTGAACATCCCTATTTTTTTATGGGGGGTAAAAGAGCTTGGTAGAAAATTTGGAATAAAGACGGTTGGCTCAGTTATCCTCATAGCTGTAATTTCTGATTTCACAAAGTATTTTTTGAAACCCCCAATTTTGACACACGACCTGCTGCTTTCTTCTCTTTACGGTGCACTATTACTTGGCGCAGGTTTAGGTTTTGTTTTCAGGGGTGGTGGTAGTACAGGGGGAACAGACATAGTGGGCAGAATTATAAACAAACACACTGGCCTTTCTGTGGGCATATCGATACTCATCGTTGATTCTGTGGTGATAACTATTTCAGGTTTTACCTTTAGATCTTTTGACCTTGTGCTGTTTAGTTACATTGCATTATTTGTTTCAAGCAAGATGGTCGATGTTATTCTTGAGGGTAGAGACTATGCAAAACAGGCAACGATATATACAAATAAAGGTGAAGATGTCGCTAATGCAATAATTAAGGAAATGAACAGGGGAGTAACGAAAGTTGAGGGAAAAGGAATGTATACTGGGAAAAGGAGGGCAGTACTTTTTTCTGTTATCTCTAACAGGGAAGAAGGTATTCTAAGAGACCTTGTCAAATATGTTGACCCTGAAGCCTTTATGGTTATTTCAAATGTACATGAGGTTTTGGGAAAGGGATTTCGGCCAAGGACTTAAAATCGCATAATAGATGATAAAGAAAGAAAAAGGGATAGTGCTTACAGGAATTGATTATAGCAACTCAAGCAGGATAATCCGTATTTTTACTGAAAAATCTGGTGTTGTTTCATTGATTGCCAAGGGGATAAGAAAACCGAAGAGTAGACTGAGAGGCAATGCAGAGTCATTGTCTTTTATTGAATTTACTTATTATGAGAAGGAAAGAAGAGAATTAGGCGTATTAAAAGAAGCAAATATAATTGAGCCGTTTCTCCAAATAAAAGAAGATTTACAACTTCTAAATATAGCCTATGGTATTTGTTTCATACTTCAACACATCCCTCATTCTCATCGCAGTATATTCAGAATTGCCTTGAGATCTCTTGAGGTATTGGAAAAAAAGAAGAGTAAAGAGGTTATATTTTATTTTTTATTATATCTGTATAAGTCAGAGGGTATTTTCCCTGAAATAAAGAAGTGCGTTGTGTGCGGAAATAAAGACACAGGGTTTTTAAGTATCAAAGAAGGTGGACTTAAATGTAGAAATTGCTATACCGAAGGAGATATTATGTTGGGGAAATGGTATGATATTTTTAAATGTATCTTAAAGGGTAGGCTTTCTAATTGTACCCATTATAGTGATAAGGAAAAGGAAAAACTTTTGCAAATTTTGATAGATTATGGAGTGTATCATTTGGGTGATTGGGTTGCACATCTAAGGAATATTTTGCCATCCTTTAATTCTGCATAGTATTTATGATATTTCCAGTCTCCAACAATTACCAATTTTTTTTCGCCCTGTCTAAAGATAAATTGATGATGAATATGGCCAAGCAAGATTAGATCAATTCCCTTCTTGAATTCTTTTTTTGCAAATTCTATATAATTGTTCATTTTAGGGAGGCTTTTCCCAGATGAGTTTCTACTCAACCTTGAAATAAATTTTGCAATTCCGAAGCCAATGTCCGGATGGATTAAGGAAAAGAAAGCTCGGGCAAATTCGTTTCTTAATATGAATTGAAGAAGATTTGCTTCACCAAGGTAATCTCCGTGACCAATGAATAATTGTTTGTTATCAATGCTTACAGTTTCAGGCCTTGAATGGGTTATTATTCCAAGTTTTCTTAGAAATTCTCCCTGCCAAAAATCGTGATTTCCAGCCCAATATTCAATTTTTACGCCATTGTCAATTAGTTCCTTTAGTACTTTATAGACAGGGAAAAAATGTTTTGGTATACAATATTTATATTCATAATAAAAATCAAAAATGTCACCAAGTAAAAAAATTTTATTATAATGTAAGCCTGAGTTTTTCAGAAATTCAACTAAATCATTTGCAGCTTTTTCATTCCACTCAGTCAAAAGATGTGAATCGGCTAGTAGCAAGATTTTCATTCGGGAAACTTTTGTGCTATTTCCTTGATTATCTCAATTGCCTCAAAATAATACTTATTCGAAATAAGCTCTTTTAAGAGATTTAAATATGTGTCAAGGTTTTCTGAAGATGTGTTTTTCTGCTTACCTTCTTCTGATTCACCAAAGTGAAAGAAATCCTTCTGGTCTTTCTCTTCTTTTTTTTCATTATTTGAACCCTTAAATATTTCTTCAAAGGGAGATTTATCTTCGACCATTAAAGCCTCCTTTCCTCATATTTTGAAAGTGCTTCTTGAGCTTCAATTAATGATGGATCAAGCTCAATTGCTTTTTTCCATTGTTCTATTGCCTCTTCAATTTGTCCTTTTTTTTCAAAGGCAAAACCAAGATTTGCAAAAACGATACCCTGATTTATTCCCTCTTCTATACCCTTTTTTAGCAGTGAAACTGCCTCATCTGTTTCACCTCTGTCAAATACAGTCATTTCTTTTCCTATGAGTGCAGTTATTAGAGAAGGCTCTTTTTCCAATGCCCTGTCAAACAGTTCTATTGCTTCTTCCTTCTGTCCACTCATTGAAAGTGCAATCCCCAAATTTGCAAGTATCTCGGGTACATCACCCAGCAAATCGATTGCCTTATTAAAATATTCTATTGCCATTCCAGGATTGTTTTTATAGAAATAAAAAACGCCAGTATCATTTAATCTTTTTCCTTTGTTTTTATTTTCTTCCTCATTCTTCATCTCTGTCTGTTTCTTAACCTCTTCCAAAAATTGAGAAGATTTATCCAGTGTTTCTTCGACTTTGTCTGAGATTGAGTTAAGAGATTCAGAATAAGTCGAAAATTTTTCAGATAGGCCTGTTATTTCTGGTAAGATGTTATCCTTAATTTTATCAATAGCGTCTGTCGTATTATTAATGCTTTCAACCAGTTTATCAGAAATAAATTCCTTGATTCCATCAAGATTCTTACTAATATTTCCTACAGATTCGTCCAAATTTTTAGGAAGGTTGGAGAGAACATTGTTCACTTGATTTTTTATATCTTCGTATGCAGTATTTAGTCCCGATATAATTCCTGAGATCTTCTCTTCAATTTGATTATTGCTTTGTTCAATGCTTTTTATAATTTCTGAGAGTGGTTTATCTATATTTTTGCTAAGCTCTGTTTTTGTATCTTTTAATTCCTCTATGAATCCCTTAGAGACATCAGATAAATTTTCTCTTGTTTGAGATATTTCTTCTTTTATGCTATTTATTGCATCTTTAAGGCCTTTAATTATTTCAAATTTAGTATTTATATCATTGAGTGGGGATAATGCTTTATCCATCTTTTCTCCCAGTTCCATTCTTATCGAATATATATCCTCGTGTACTGAAATATTTATTTTCTGGAGGGCTTGTTTAATAGAAAAAATGTCTATAAGATTCATTTTACATATTTCTCTTTCTACATCATAAAATTCACATTTTTCCTTTAAGCACTCGACCTCTTCAAATTTCGAAGAAAGTTTTTTGCCCGTTACATTCCCATTAGAATCGGTTATTTCTTCCTCAAATATTTTAAATCCTGAAAGAAAGGGACAGGTAGCCATTATGACCTCCTAATAATTGGTTTTATTACAGTATATTTGTGCCTGTTAACTTTTTCAGCTGAAGGCAAAACTACACCTTGATTCTCGAGTAGGCCTAAAGCGGCAGTGCCAAGCAGATGTTTTCCTAATCTCACACTGCATATATAGATCATTTTAAGTGTATCAACTTCTTTTTTCATATTCATAAGCAAATCCAGGGCATTTGAAAATTTACCTTGAGAAAGATAGATTTTTGCAAGATATTTTTTCTTTACTTCTGAAGGCAAGGAATATATTAATGGAAAAGCCTTCTCAAAGTCGCCCAACTTTACAAGGATTTCTACCTTTTCTTCTGTTGAATCTGCTAATGTAAGTTTTTCTTTTAACAGGGACTCTCTATAGGATGGAATTTTATTCAAAGGTACTTCAATATTGCCTCCTGCAAACCAGATGAGTGCTTTATCTTTTTCTTCCGGATTGTCTATTTGTTGCAGGGTCTCACGTGCTTCATCCAATTTGTTGGTTAGAAGCAGTAGTTTCCCCAATTCTCTAATAAATACATTATTTTTGGGCTCTCGCTCAATTAATTTCTTAAGGTACACTATCCTTTTCTGTATTGGTAGTTTGATAATGACTTTATAGGCATTTTCAATTTCTCCAAGGTATAGGAAGATATCGGATAAAAGCAGATTGGCATCGTCAGTATCCTCATCAAGAAAAGGAATAATTGTTTTGGCTGCATCAGGAACTTTCTGAAATAGGCTTTTAAAAACCTGAACACTCTCCTCAATTTTGCCACTCTCTTTTAATAATCTTCCTTTTAAAATCATTAATGGGGTGGGGTATATTTCCCCATAGAGGGAATCGAGATATTCAAGAAGTTCATCAGTTATATTTGGATAACTATTCACGAGTCTATTTGCGAATTCAAGAATGTATCTATTTCGTTTTTCTTCATAAAATACATCTATATACTCCCTAAAGTTTTCAGGGGTAATTTTTACCTTATCCACAATTTTGGTGAGTAAATCAAGGACACTATTCCTTTTTTCTGGATAATTTTTGTAGAGTTGAATAAGGTTTTCTCCAGCAGCATCAAAAGAAGATTCTTGAATTAGTAACCTAGCTTTCAAAATAAGAGCAGAGGTGTCGAGTTCTGTATTTTTTGTTAAAGAAAGTGCCCTCAAGACTTCGTCCTTCAGAGATGGGTCAAATTTTAAAGCCTTTTCAATTATCCTGAGGCCCTTATGTTCTCCCTTAACAATAAGGAGTTCTCCATATCTCAAATAGAGAATTGCTTCTATAGGTGATAATTCTATAAGCGAAGATATTTCCTCTATGGCTTTATCTATTAGATTATTATTAAGTTCGTAGGCATGATAAATGGCCTCACAAGATTTTTTTATTTCCTTGGAGAATTTATATAATTGAGAAAGGATAACGAAAATACTGGGGGTGTCTGGATTTTTTTCTGCAAGGTTTTCCATAAGGTTGATGGCATCATTCAAAAGTTTCTTTTCAGCACCAACAGCCCTTTTCGTATAGGTTATAGCTTGTGATATATCCCCCAATTCGGAATATGACTTTGCCATATTAAGATAGATAGAGCCCTTCTGGTCTTCTGGTAGAAAACTTTCTGCATCCTTTCCGTATTTTATAGTTTCTTCTGCGTATCCACCCTTGGAAAGCAATAATAAAAGCGTTGAATATAGGGGCTCGTTTTTTTTGCCTTCATTTATGAGAGAGATAAGGTTCGTTATTGCTTTGCCTCTAAGGCTTTCGTCCTGATTAACAGCAGAGATGATAAGTTCCATTGCCTCGTCAAATTTTTCAAGAGAGACAAGTATCTCTGCAATTAGCAGATTGTTTTCAGCATTTTCGCCATAACTCTTCCGAAGCGTCTTTACGACAAAATCCGTCCTATCGGGGGATTCATTTATAGCCTTAATATACAAAGGTTTCGCTTTTTCAGGATTTCCCTCTATCATATATGCTTCTGCAATTGCAAATGGTAAAACGAATGGAGGAAAAATATCAGGTTTAAAGGATTTGTAGATCTTTATTGCAGTAGGCACAAATCGATTATTTTTTCGGATCCAGCCATCTATCTCTTTTAAAACTGAAGGAATAGATTCTGGATTTTCATCGATAATATCTTTTATTCCATTTATAGCGCGTTCGGGCTGTGACTCTGAGTTGAGTAGATAGTAAAGAATTCTCGGCTTTGTGTTTTCGGGGTGCTCTTTTGAAATACTTTCCAATATATTAATAACTTTATCTATTTCAGCCTCGTCTGGCGTAAATTTCATAATTTCATCAATAGCTCCATCCACATCGTTTCTTTTAGAAAGGATCTTTGCCTTTAGAATAACGCCATCAATACTTTTTTCTTTTGACAAGGATAATATTTCATTTAAAACAGGAAGGATTTCGTCAAATGAGTAAGGAGAGATCGTATAAGACCTATTTAATGCATCGATCGCGCTATCATAATCATTCAATTTTTTGAAAATATCTGCAGCAATAAACAATGCATCAGCATCAGCTTTTATATCCTCTAAACAAACTTTTATATCACCTATCTTGACTGAATCAGGGTCTATATCTATCATATTGTTATAAGTGCGAAGGGCTTCCTCAAATCTTTTAGACCTTAAATTTGCCTCTGCTAAACCCCTTAGTATCTCTAAGTTTTCAGGATCCTGTTTTGACAGCAGTTCATACTTCTTAATCGCTTCCTCTCCTTTAAAACTAGAGACAAGGGAAAGGGCCTTTTCTCTATCTCCTTTTTTGATGTAGAGGTCACTTAAAAAACTCATTATTTCTGGTGCTTTTTCCTTGAAAATCTCAAGTATTTCTACGGCTTTATCAATTATTTCAGGAGATTTTTCTATTGCCCTCCTTATTTGCTCAATTCCCCTTTCAAATTTTCCCCTCTTAAGAAGAATTTTTCCAAGCGCAAGGAGAATATTCGGGTCACCATAAAGGGCTCTGTTTATCCTTTCGATCTCTTCATATATTCTATTTTCTTCCTCCTCAGATTTTTCCAGTAGCTCGAACAGTAAATTCATTGCCTTTTCTGTATCAATTTTTTCATTTATTATTGTAGCAATATAATAATGCATCTTGTCCCTATTTGAAAAATTTTCCTTTTTCCTAATGTTTTTTAAAATATTTTCCTCTCGTGAGAGAATTTTTGTTAGGACTTCATTATCAGTGTCCTGAACCAGTTCATATAATTCGTTAAAATTAAATTTTTCAGCCTTTTTCTCAATAAGATATTCAGTAAGCTCTGGAGGTTTTCCTCCACCATAAAAAAGATCTTCAGCCTCTTTTATGACGTGTTCCTTAACTTCAGGGGAAATATTTTCACCTTTTTTTGCCCATATTACCACCTCTCTCATTTTGCCATTTGAATGGTAAATGTTCATTATTTCAAGAATAAGAGGTAAATCATCTTTTCCACCCGTAAAAGATGATTGAAGGATTTCAAGTGCTTTCTTAGATTTCCCAGAGGAGAGAAGTTTTCGCGCCTTATCAAGAATTTTTTCTTTTCCACTATAGCCAAACATATAAATATTATATAGCAAAATTTTCATAAGTCAAAAAAAATTTTTTAAAATGTGATTATTTAGAGATGTCCGAAGTTTTACTATTATAGATGTCACATTAGAGAAGGAAATCCACCGGGGACGGGGGTTGAAAATTTGAAAATTCTTATCTACAATCTTCAGTGCTGTCTTCCCTTTCAACTCCTCACTTTTTCAAAAAACCCGATGAATCAGGATAAAAAATATTTTCTTAAATTTTCTCGCAAAAATCCTTCCAAAACGGGATAATCAGGCACATAGTGGGGCATTTTTCTTTGATGTATAAAGTTAATAAGGGCATCAATGATTATAATTAGTATCCCTTAATCTTTAATCTTTTTACCCTTAATTTTATCCTATCCTGTGCCTGAACTTTCCCAAAAAAATGTGGGAAAAATCTTGACATTCAAGGAATAATTTTTTATTATATATGAAAGAGAGGTGAGTATGTTTAGTAAAAAAGATAAGTCAGTCAAGATATATTCAAAGCCATTAACAGGATTAATCAAAAAATCAGGAAATCACTATGTGGCTTTATGTCTTGAATTGAATGTTTGCAGTCAGGGTGAAACTCTTGAAGAGGCAAAAAGAATGCTGCAGGATGCTTGCAATGAATATCTTAGTTATATGAAGGAGAAAGGATTGGAATCTCAGATAAAACCTGTTCCTACTGAAGTGCTTCATGAATTCCTTGTAGAAGATGTGGATTTAATTAAAATATCCTCAGAATGGTCATATTCAGAGAATATATCATTTAAAATTCTGGCAGGTGTATAAGAAAATTCCCGAGATGTCCAGTAAGAAGTTCGTTCGTCTTTTAGAGAAAGGTGGTGCAATTTTTGTCAGACAAAGAGGCATAAGCCATGCCATTTTTGAGCGTGTAAAAGAGAGAAAGATTTACAGGGCTTCTGTTGTAATGAATAAAAAAGCTCTCTCCAAAATACACCAAGTTAGTTTTTCGTTAGCTCGGTTTTTCTGATAAAGATATTGAAAATTTTTTATGAAGTGTTAAGAATACAGGCACAAATTCATTCCTTTCTGATACCATAAACATATTCAGTAATGTTTCTACAAACTCAGAAAAGGTACCAATCTCTCCATTCTGAAATTCATTATCACCTCCTTAATTACTTCTTTTTCTCTTGCATTTTGTGTGATTATTATACATCTATGCTATAAGATACTACTGTTACAGGTTGCATTGTTATGAAAGCCCGATCTATTGACCTATCTGCTTTAGCTATTATACTATTTTATTATGAATAGGAAAAAATTATTAATGAAATACCTTATCAGATATGCAATATTCATCTCCCTTTTTTTAATTGCCTATGTTTCCTACTGGCATATTATCCTTTCTTATCCAATGTATGTTGCACTTAGATGGGACAAAGTTGTAAAGCATCGAGGAAAATTCTTTGTAAAGGCAGGCCTCAAGATGAATCAACTCACTATTGATCCATTTATTCAACCGTACATAGAGAGGAAATTTTCTCGTTTTGATACCCCATACATATCGGTTATTTTATTAAACCCATCAACGGGTGATATAAAAGGTTTTTACGAAAAGGGCGATATACTAAACAAAACTATCAAATCGGCATCGATTTTCAAGGTTTTTACACTTATTGCAGCACTATCTTCTGACTCTATTGGTCCATACGATCCGGTGGCCTATTCAGGTAAACCACACTCTTCCAAGCCCAGTCAATGGAAAAATGGTAAAGAAAATATGGAGTCCATTAAAGATGCATTTGGAGAATCAAACAACCCAGCGTTTGGCAATATAGGGAAAAAGATAGGAATCGAACAAATAAAGAGGACAACAGAATGTATGTTCCTGGGAAGGAAACTTTTTGGGATTAATACAGGATTTATTAGGGACACAGTTCCTCTTGAATTTTTATCATCAGGTTTAAGAGGTGTCTATATTTCTCCCCTTTATGCAGCACTTATCGCACAAACGATCTCAAATGACGGAAGGCTCATTATACCAAGAATGGTAAAGAGAGGAGGGAGAATTTCTATGGGTAGGGTTATAGACAAAAGTATCGCAAGATGGGTTAGGGAGATATCTGTAAGCACATTAGAAAATGGAACTGCAAGTAAATATTATAAAAAGGCGTCTCCTGCTTTCAAAATGGGTGGAAAGACTGGTTCGATTACAGGTATAAAACCCTCCGGCTGGTATGAATGGTTCGTTGGTTGGGCACCAGTAGATAAACCAAAGGTTGCGATTGTTGTTCTGGGTATACATAAAGAAATAAAATATTTTTCATCTTCACAAATGGGAATAGATATTATGAATAGATTCCTTGAAAGGGAGAGATGAGCTATTCTCTCCCCATCGATTCTTTTATTAAATGACTCGCAATAACAAGTCTCTGAATTTGGTTTGTACCCTCGTATATCTGTGTTATCTTTGCATCTCTCATCATCTTTTCAACAGGATAGTCTTTCATATAACCATATCCACCAAAAATCTGAACGGCGTCAGTAGTTACCTTCATTGCAACGTCACTTGCATACAACTTAGCCATAGCAGAAAATTTACCTATGTTTTTTGCGCCTGTATCAATATACCTGGCAGCTTTATAAACTAATGCACGGGCGGCCTCTATTTGGGTAGCCATATCAGCAAACATAAATTGAATACCCTGAAACTCGACTATCTTTTTGCCAAACTGTACCCTCGTTTTGGCATAATTCAGTGACTCCTCAAATGCGCCTTGTGCAATCCCAAGTGCCTGTGCAGCAACACCAACTCTCGTCTTATCAAAAGTCCGCATTGTAATGATAAAACCATAGCCCTCTTTTCCAAGAAGATTTTCCTTAGGTACTTTACAATCTTCAAACACAAGTTCCCTTGTGGGAGAACTCCTGATGCCCATCTTTTTTTCTTTCTTTCCAAAAGAAAATCCAGGTGTTCCTTTCTCTACAATAAATGCAGAAAGACCCCTTTCCCCTCTATTGAGATTGGTGGAAGCAATTACAACATAAATATCAGCTTCTCCACCATTTGTTATAAATACCTTATTACCATTTAAAATATAGTAGTCGTCATCTTTAACGGCCTTTGTTTTAACATTTCCCGCATCTGAACCTGCTTCGGGTTCTGTAAGTGCAAAAGCTGCAAGATACTCTCCTGATGCAACCTTGGGTAGGTATTTCTTTTTCTGTTCCTCTGTTCCATACATAATAATGGGTTCAGCACCCAAGCTATTTCCAGCAAAACAAATGGCTACTCCCCCATCGATCCTTGAAAATTCCTCTGTAGCGAGGGTCATCCCCATTGTTCCCATACCCAAACCATCGTATTCTTCTGGAATAAAAACTCTCAGGAGATCCGATGAGGCTATCTCCTTCATTATCTCAGATGGGAATTCTTCCTTTTCATCAAGTTCTTGCCTAACAGGCTTAACCTTCTCTTCCGCGATTCGCCTGGCAACATCTTTGATCATCTTTTCTTCTTCAGTGAGTTCATAGCACATAACACCTCCTTATTCTCAATATAGTGAGAGTATTATAGGTTATTTTTATAATAAGTCAACTTCTTTGTTTGTATTGAACTTAATATTTTCATTATTTTGCCCAAAGATTCTATCCTTATTTGTTGTTATGAATCCAACTGACCTGCACCTCAACATAGAGAACTTGAAAAAATGAAGAAAGATCCTTTTGCACCAAGACATACATAAACATAGAATAATACATTTTCTAAACAACATTAGAAACTTATTACCTGAGATACCTCCTTAAACAATTGGTAAGTCTTTTTATACCCTCCTCAAACTGGTCTTCAGGTAGATAGGAAAAATTAATTCTGATGTGATTTTTTTCTGGATTTTCAGCATAAAATGCCTCTCCAGGCACAAAGGCAACTTTATCTTCTTTTATAGCCTCATAAAATAACTCCATTGTGTCTATATACTCAGGAACAGTAATCCACAAAAAAAGCCCACCCTCAGGTTTTGTCCAGCTCACCCCAGGGAGCGGGCCTAAATGTAAACTTAGTATTTCGAGTATCTTCTCGAGTTTATTTCTGTAGTATTCCTGGGCCTTTCTAAAATAACTGTCCAGGTTTATCTCCTTAAGGAAAAGAGCACATATATCCTGATTCCATTTAGGAGTATTTAACACATTGGCTTCTTTAATATTGGTCATCTTCTTTATAATAGAGGCTTCCCCTATATTGAAGCCAACCCGAATACCTGGAGCAAGTACCTTTGAAAAGGTAAATAGGCTGATTACACTTTCACCATTTCTTCTTTGATCAAGAGAAAATAAAGAAGGAATAGACTCTCCTGAATAACGAAGGGTTCTGTAAGGGCTGTCTTCCACAATAGGAATATTAAATTCATAGCTTAGGTCAAGAAGAGCCTCTCTCTTTTCAAGACTCATAGTTATTCCTGTAGGATTTTGGAAGTCGGGAACAACATAAATAAATTTTAAAGGATGATCAGTATCCCCTTTTGATTTTTCTATTTTTTTTCTAAATCCCTCTATATTAGAGCCATCCCTTTGAATGTTAACGCCCAGGTAATTTGGACGCTCCATCTGGAAGGCCACCAGTGCTCCACCAAATGTAGGTCTATCAAGGAGTATTGAATCCCCTGGATTCAAGAAGAGGCGGCCAGTTAGATCAAGACCATGCTGACCAGAGCTTGTTATCAGGATGTTCTCTTCCTTTATATCAATGTTGTCTCGTTTTAAAAATTTGATAATTTCTTCTATAAGTGCACCCTCTCCAGGGACAGGCGAGTATTGAAGAACACGATCGATATTATCCTGTAGTATTTTCTGGGATGCTTTTCTTACAAAGTCCTTGGGGAATGTATCTGGCGAAGGCATGCCAACAGCAAAGGAAATAATCTCAGGATCGTTCATATATTTCAGTGTCTTACCGATAGAATAGCCCTCAAAATCCCTGATATTATCTGAAAATAATAGCTTCCATAACCCATTCATTCGTTACTCCTCGACACACCTTGCATATCTTACTCTTGTCCCCAATTTCATAAACCTGATTGCATCATAGGTACATCTCCGAGCTTTATAGTACAATACATCACCAATAAGATGTGCCTTTTCTTTTAATTCCTCAGAGGAAATGAAGTAGGCTTCCATTGTGTCCATTTCTCTCTTTTCTCCATCGCTTTCATATTTAATCGTGATATTTTCTCCATTCATTATCACCTTTTTGGCATTTTCAAACCAGTTATAAGTTTCAATGCCGAGATCAGGGTTGATCCTGATATGGGCGGAAAGGGATACGCCTTTTATATCGCTCTCTTTTAACTCCCTACTGCACTTAACGAATGTCTCTGGTGAGACTGCATTCCCAAGATTTATTTCATAGATGGGGGATGTTCCGTCATCCCTTATATATTCTTGCATAATATTTAGGAGCATTCGAAACTGGATTGCATTTTGTGTGGATAGAAGCATCGAAATTTTAAAATGAATATTGGGTATATCTCTACCAAAATAACAGGCTGCAACTATTGTACTCCAGGAGGGATTGAGAAAAAAATTGGAACCAGTAGTCATAGCGGTTCTTATTACATTATCTATGTATACAAGATGGTTATCGTTAGACACTTCAATGCCTCCAAGATTTCCAAAAAATGTGCCCTGATTGATTAATTGCACCTGACGCAGTCCATTTTCGGCAGGGACAGTAGGTACACTAATATTAGTAGCATCCTCTATAAATTTAAACCTTTTTTCAGGAAGTGGTGTAGAGACAAAATTAGCATTGCAGAATTTATGGACACCCATAAGGTTCTCCGTCATTGCAAGTGTTGCAAGTAATCCCCCCTCGTAAACATAATTTTCTCTCAGTGCCATAACTGAAATCATTTCGGCAGGCACAAACACGGGTGTTTCATCTTTTTTACTCTGAGCTGCCCTCTTGAGAAACTGAAAGGTTGCATCCTGGCCTTGAAATCCCGAAACCTGTGTTGTTACTGTCCCCAGTTTCTCATTGTAAGAGACCTTTTCTATATCCTTCAGAGAATCTAATTTAGGTAAATCATTGGCAAGCTCTTCGGCCTTTTCCATCATCTCTCCGAAACCCTTCTCAGAAAGGATATCTTTTCTTATTGAATATCTGCGCATCTCCTCAGTTCTTTCCCCTATTTTCTTTTCCCCTCCATAGGCATCTTTTAACGTATCTATCGCCTTTAAATCTTTATTCTTCAATAATGGATATTTCATAATGCCTCCTTTTTGTATTACTTAAACTAGTTTTAATAATAACAGTTTTTTCTAATATACTTTAATAATATAAGATTCTAATCCCCTTGTCAACCTTCCGATTTGCCTCATTAAAAATCAACACGAAAATAGTAAAATATATTTCCAGAAAAGGAGGTATAAATGGGGTTAAAGATAATTGAGAGAAAGGCAATTACGAAGGAAGTAGCGAGGAGGTATAAGAAAGCGAAGAAGGGAAGGGAAGAACACCCTCCCTTAATCCCTCCCATCAAGGGAGGGAAAATTCCCCTCCATCTCTCCCCCTTGAAAGAAAGAAAATAACCTCCTCGCCCTTGAAGAGAGAGGACTGAGGTGAGGGTGAAGGAAAGGAAAAAATCCTCTCCCTGTAAGAAAGAAAGGTATAAGAATGGATACAGAAAAGAGAACTGCAAAAAGACTTGATTTCCTACGAAAATCAATATATATTTCATATGGAAATATAAATGAAGCAATGAATACCCTTTCGTGTGAATCCTTATATGAGGCAATAAGGCACCGAGACAATCCTTGTGATTATTATAAAAAAATGTCCCATTACAAGGAAGCAGAAGATATATCTTTTTTATTTTTTTTTGGTATTCTATACGGTCAGACAAGGTAGAAGAGATATAGAAAGAAAAGCGAGGTAGGAGTAGAGTAGAAAGAAGAGCAAGGTAGAAGAAGTATAGAAAGAATAGCGAGGTAGGAGAGGTATAGAACAAAAAGCGAGGTAAAAAGAAAGACACAAAGACCGTGATTTGTGAATTGTGAATCGTGAGAGAAAACGAAAGACGAGGTTTTCACGCCGCTGTGTTCCTCAGGATGACAACTTATAAACGCCATAAGAAGAAAAATGAACCTATATAAAATATGACATTTTATATAATAAAAACATATGACATCTTGCGTAGAAATAACAACAAAAGTATTACCATGAATATATATCTTTCAGTGGGGTTGACAAAATTTCTTTTCTATATATATTGTTATTTATGACCGACCAGTCAGTCAGTAAATCAGAAAAAAAAGAATTAATATTAGAAAAAGCAGTGAGACTTTTTAGTAAAAAGGGTTTCTTCAAGGTGAAAATTGATGATGTAGCAAAGGCCGCAAATGTTGCAAAGGGAACAGTTTATCTTTACTTCAAAAATAAGGATGAACTATTTATCACCGTTGTTGTTGAAATGGTGAAATCGTTTGAGAAAAGTCTGACCCAGATCATTGATAAAACAAATACACCAGAGGATTTCCTCGATCAACTTTTGAAATTCTATACGTCTTTTGTTTCCTCTATAGGGATGGATAGAAGAATGCTCGACGAGAGGAGAAGGGATCTTCCTCTGAAGACAAAACGATTGATAAGAAAGGTTGTGCCTGAAAAACTGGAAGAGATAAGGCTGGCAATCGGGGAAAAACTGAAAAGCTTCTTCCCAGATTCGGAATATAACGAAAGGGACCTTGGTCAAATTGTGATTTCCACAGGTATAGTCTCAGGCTTTTTTGAAAGTAAAACATACATTGAAACGTTAAAAAGGTTTATTATAAATGCCTTAAAAAAGGAGGAGAAATGAAAAGATTTTTGATTTTGTTACTCTTGCCAATAGTAATATTCCCATTAAGTTTTGATGAGGCAAAACATATACTGAAATCGAAAAATATAAATATTCAATCCTCTGTAAAGGATCTTGAGATCGCAAAAGAAAAATTGTATCAGTCAAGGGCTTCCTTCTTTCCATCAATTAGGTTTCAATCTACGTATACACGTCTTTCAACAATTCCAAAAATAACAATGCCTACACCTCAAGGAAATATGGAAGTCTCAATGGGTCAACCTGATAACTATCAGAATTCCCTCTCCATCACACTGCCACTTTTTTTGTCAGGGCAGAGAAGAATAATAGAACTCCTTGGGGAAATGGGTGTGAGATCTTCAGAATTAAATATCCTAAAGGTTCAGAGAGAACAGGAAAATCAGTTAATAAATCTCTATTTCAACCTTCTTCTTGCAAAACAGGGAGAGAAAATCTCTAAAGAGGCACTCCTGAGGGCTAAGGATCATCTAAAGGTGACAGAGATGCAATTCAGTGAAGGCAGGGCAACAGACCTTGACAAGCTCAGAGCAGAAAAAGATGTACTTGATAGAGAGGCATCCTTGATAAAAGCAAGAAACGGAGTGCGATCCCTATATCGGGCATTGAATCTGATACTGGGTTTTCCTGTGGATTCAATATATCCTGTAGAGGAAAATATAAATGCAACAATTTTTGAATCTAATCCCGATTCACTTGTTAAGAGTGCAATAAAGAATAGAGAAGAAATTAAACTTATGGATATTGCACTTCGATCTTCAAGGATGAACAAAAAACTCGTTGCCCTTTCTTCTATGCCGTCACTTGTTTTCGCTGGTAATTTCACGTATAACAAACCTTTTAACTTTGAAAATACGTGGGGCAAAAGTATGAATGCGACGATTGCACTTTCTTTCCCCATCTTTCAAGGATTTTCAAATATACACAAATTGAAGGAGGCAGAAAAAAATGTTGAGAAAATACAACTTAATAGACATCTCATTTCTTTTGCCATTGAGACAGAAATAAAAAACCTATATGGAAACTTGAAGGAGTCTGAACAGGAAATAACTGTTCAAAAAAAGAATCTTGAATCATCAAAGCGGGCGATGAAAATGGCTGAAGAACAGTACAGACAAGGATATATATCATATACCGATTACAGGGATGTGGAGTTTGGTTATGAAGGGGCTCAATTTGGATATCTCAGTGCACTCTTTAAATTCAGAGTTGCTTTAGAACTGCTGAAAAATGCAACAAAAGAGGAGGAAAGATGAAAAAGATATGGTGGATAATTATTATAGTTATTATTCTTATTCTTTTAGTTCCCGTGCTGCTCAGAAAAGGAAAGAAAAAGACGGTAAAAGAAGGAATGCCTGAGATTCCTGTAGTGGTTACTACCGTTCAAAAAAGAAATATCGAAGAATGGATAAATTATTCAGTCATTGTAGAGGGATTAGACCAGACAATGGTCTTTTCAGATCTCCCTGGAAGGTTCAGTAGGTTTGTTGTCAGGGAGGGCAGTTATGTCCATAAAGATAATGTCATTGCATATATTGAAAGGGAGGTTCCCGGGCTTGAGATAAAACCTATTCCTGTAAAGGCACCTCTCACAGGTTACGTAAGCCTTTTCCCTATAGATAGAGGTACCCCTGTGATGCAGAATAAACCCATTGCACAGATTGCCAGTATAAAGATGGTCAAGGTAAAATTCTCTGTACCTGAGAATACTAAATTGAATCCTGGCGATCCATTGAAACTTAAAATAAATGATCTTTCAGAGACCTTTATTGGGAAGATAAAATTTGTCTCAAGATTCCCCGATCCTGTAAAAAAAACTACAGAAGTCATTGGAACTTTTAAGAATAAGAATATGGAAATAAAACCCGGGATGTTTGGGGAGGTGTTTGTACGAATTGCACAGAAAAAAGGTTGTCTATCCGTCCCTGAAATTGCTATTATAGGTATTGAAAACAAATATGTATTTAAGGTTAAAGATGGAAGGGCTGAGGAAACTCCTATAAGTGTGGGTATTTCTAATGGTTATTCTGCAGAAATATTGGGAGATATTCATATAGGTGATACCATCATTGTAAAGGGTCAACATATTGTCAAGGATGGCTCTAAGGTAAGGGTAGAGGAGGATAAATGATAAAGGGTTCTGTTAAAAGGCCTATCTTAACCACGGTAATTTTTGTAATATTGATCATTATTGGTGCAGTCAGCCTTAAAAGCCTTCCCATTGACCTATATCCCAATATAGAGATGCCAATGATAAGTATACTGACAACATATCCAGGTGCCAGTGCAGAAGATGTAGAAAAACAGATTTCGAAGCCGCTTGAGGACTTTCTCGGTTCTATATCAAATATGAAGAAAATAACATCGACCTCCCAGGAAAATCTTTCTGTCGTTACACTCGAATTTGACTACGGTACAGATCTTACAGAGGCAACCAATGATGTTAGGGACGCCCTTGATTTTGCAAAGATGACATTGCCTGCCGATGCAGATCAACCAAGACTACTCAAGTTTTCTTCCTCAATGATGCCCATCATACTTGGTAGTATAAAGGCAGAAAATCCAGGTGTTGATTTGAGGAAGGTTATGGACGAAAAGATTTCAAAGATGATCGGAAGGGTGGATGGAGTTGGGGCAGTTTCCCTGTGGGGTGGTATAAGAGAAATGCAGGTGAAGATAAAGATAGATAAGACAAAAATAGAAAATCTTGATGTCTCCCTCCAACAGATTATGGGTATTGTTAGAGCGAATAACTTTGATATCCCTGCAGGCAATGTAAGAAAAGGGGAAAAGGAATTTTCTGTCAGGGTCCCCGGTGAATTTAACTCTATCGATCAGATAGAAAATCTCATTGTTGGCTTTTCAGGAAAATCCCCTATTTACCTGAAGGATATTGCAGATGTAACCTTTGAACCTGCAGAGAGAATCAATTATGTAAGGCTCAATGGAAAACCCTCGCCAATTTTTATGGTTACGAAACAGTCTGGTGCTAATTCGATTAAGGTAGCAAATGGTGTTGTTGAGGAGATAAAAAAAATAAACAAAGAAATTCCAGGGGTTCAACTTAATGTTTTGGTGAACAATGCAGAATCAATTGTATCTTCCATAAGAAATCTCTCTATGACGATCTTATTTGCAATAATACTGGTTATCATCGTTACCCTTTTTCTTTTGAATAATCTCAGGGCAAGTTTAATAGTTGCCAGTGTAATACCCGTTTCTCTAATCGTTGCATTTATCTTTCTTTTTTTCTCGGGTGGAAGTTTAAATATAATCTCGCTTTCTGCTATAGCAATCACTATTGGAATGGTAGTGGATAATGCCATCGTTGTACTTGAAAATACATTTCACCACAGAGAAAAGGGAGAATCACGAGAGGAAGCCTCTATTTTTGGGACGCAGGAGGTTATCCAGGCAATTACAGCATCAACAATAACAACAATCGTGATTTTTCTCCCATTATTCTTAGTAAGAGGCCTTGTAGGGATACTATTTAAACAGCTTGCAGCAACAGTACCAATTATCCTTGCAACATCTCTTTTTACATCAATGACATTAGCCCCTATGCTTTCCTCAAAATTTCTGAAGATTAAAAGAGAAAAAAATTGGAATAAGAGAATGTTTGCTGCTATTGAGAGGTGGTATAAAAACGTCTTAAGTGGCGCGATTCTACACAAGACCTGGACATTAACCGTTGCATTAATATTTTTTATTATAGGACTTGGATTATTCAAATTTGTGGGAACAGAATTTATACCCACAGGGGACATAGGATTTATTGAGGGTGATATATCTATGCCGCTTGGGACACCACTTGAGGAAACAAATAGAGTTATGAAAAGAATAGAGGAAATAGTGAAAGAGAAAGTTCCAGAGGCAGAAAGTTACAGCAGTAGGGTTGGTAGGTCAAGCTCTGGTATGGGCGCCATCTTTGGAAACGCAGAATCCCCCTCCTCGGGAAGAATAACGATCCGACTCGTACCTAAAAAAAGAAGAAAAAGGACCTCTCAAGATATAGCCTTCCTGCTGCAAAAAGAGGTAGAAAAGATACCGGGCATTCAGAATCTGAGATTTGCCGCAAGTGGTGGAATGAATCCTATGGGGATGGGAAGTCCTATTCAAATATCTATATTTGGGGATAATCTTGATGAAACAGATCAGGTGGCAAAGGAGTTAAAAGATAGTCTTAGAAACATTCGTGGGATTTCAACTGTAGATATATCCTTTCAAAAAGGTAGTCCAGAAATGTGGGTCCAACTCGATAGGGACAAACTAAATTACTATGGACTCTCAGTTGCCCAAATAGGGGGGGTTTTAAGAACTGGGTTGCAAGGATCTAAAATAGGAAATTTTAGAAGGGGCTCAGATGAATATGATATCTATATTTCCCTGAATGAACCCTATAAAGAGGACTTTCGAACCCTGCATAATTTGTTAATACAAACATCCTCAGGGAAAAAGATCCCACTTGGAGCAGTGGCGACAATAAAACAAGAGTATGGTCCGTTTACAATCGAAAGAGAAGAAAATGAAAGGGTTATATATGTAAATGCAGACATATATGGAAGAAGTCTGGGGCAGATAACACGGGACATAAAAAACCTCTTAAAGCATATTACCCTTCCAGATGGGGTCCATATAAAACTTGGTGGTCAGGTGGAGAACCAGGCTGAGACCTTCTCAACCCTATTTCTTGCAATTATTCTTGGCATCATACTGGTATATCTTGTTATGGCTGCCCAATTTGAGTCATTTCTTGACCCCTTCATAATAATGTTTTCTGTGCCATTTGCGATCATTGGTGTTTCGCTTGCATTCTATATTACCGGTGTTACGATGAGCCTGATGGGAATGATTGGAATCCTTATGCTCATAGGAATTGTAGTTAATAATGCTATTGTATTAATTGATTACGTGAACATTTTGAGAATGAGAGGGATTGGATTCCATAAAGCTGTGATTGAGGGTTCGGCAAGAAGACTAAGGCCAGTGTTAATGACAGCCCTTACCACTATCTTTGGACTTTTACCCCTTGCAATTTCTCGAGGGGAAGGATCGGAGATGTGGTCACCTCTGGGTATATCCGTAATTGGAGGTCTCATTGTCTCCACCTTTGTTACCCTTATAATTATACCTGTGATATACAGTATTTTTGAGTCGGGAAAGAAGAAAAGGAGGGAGGTATGAAATTGTTAGAGATATGCGTAAACGTTGGGATTCAAAAAGAATTGAAAGATATACTTATCAGGAATGGTGTTGATCAATTTATTGTTATTCCAAAGGCAGTAGGCAAGTTGAAGAATTCAGAACCTATGGAGGATGACCATATTTGGCCAGGGTATTTTGTTATTTATGATGTTCCTGTAGATGAAAAAATGCTTGAATCTTTAAAAGGGTCTTTAAATGCCTTCAAGAAGAGGTATAAAAATGAAGGCGTTTGTGTTATAATCCAGGAAATAGAAGAGATGATATAGGAGGAAACAATGATTAATCTTTTAATTGGTATTGGGATTTTTTTATCTGCGGGTGGAAATTATAATAAGTTAATGGGTAAAGATGTAAAAAGTTCTTCTTATAAACCGGGTTATGCCTTCGAAATAGGTGTGCGACCAGTTGAAAATATTTACACAACCATATCCTTTATGGGAGGTACCCTTAATATGGGTGACTCGACTTTTAAATACTACGGTCCCGGTATAAAATACTCATACATCTTTAATCTAACAGGTCCGTTTTCTATTATTGCAAATGGCAATGTTGGTCTTTACAGATGGCAAATTGAATATAATGACAGGGTTGTAAAGGCAACAGTCCCATCACCTAATCCGCCTTACTACTCAGTAAATGATATGGAAGGCATAAATTTAGGTACAGGAGGTGGGCTTGGATTTCAATACTCTCTTGGTAAAATTTTAATAAGGGTAACATACAATGGTATTTTTCTTTTCAATGAATATAGAAAAAAATTTGGAGAAAATGACCACAGTGAGTGGATTCAATCAGCAAATATCTTCTTCGGATATTCAGGATAGTTTAATTATCTTATAGAAGAAAGGGGGCTAAAAGCCCCCTTTCAGAGAACGGATGAATATGGGCTATTTCTTTTCTATATCTTCAAACATATTCTGCAACGTTCTGAAGACAAGCACATTCATATCTTCCGTAAAAAGGGTTTCCCATCTTCCCAGATAGTGAAAAATAGTAGCGTGCTCTTGTTGAGAAGAATAGTCTTTTTCCAGTATAACCGTTCCTTTTTTAGAGATGATGCAATGGTAAACCAGATGCAGTGATACATTATAGTAATAGGCATATCCTTCACCCTTTATAGGCACTTCTTCAACTCGCATCTTAAATCCAAATTCCTTTACATTTCCTCCTATCGTGTAATCAGCCTCGTCTGGGTTATTGACAGAAATAAGGACGTCAGCCCTTTCACCCTCTCTTTTTATACCATCAGCTATATATTCGCTTATGTCTTTCTCGAGGAATTTTGAAGGGTCAATACTAAATCCGAGAATGTCAACCTCTGAATTCGCAAGCACCTTTGGGGAAGAAATCTTACTGACGTATACCTTTCTTGATGCAGTATGGGCGAGATAACCTTGAGGGGAATAGGTGGGAACAATACCCCATCTTGCACAGCCAGAAAAAAAGAAAAATAAGGCAAAAAAACTTAAAAATACTTTTGAATGGACCATTTTACACCTCCATTTTGGAGTTACCGCTTTAACCGTAACTGTATTAAATGCCATTAGGCTTTTCCATTCTGAACAATATTAAGTGTAGCTTTTTTAACATTTGGTTTACTCCCTTTTTGAATGATCTTAATAAGCATCCCAATAGCCCAGACGGTTGTTTCATAGGTGTTAAAGGCAATGGAAGGAAGCGGAGGTGAGATGTGAACAAGAAAAGGAGAATTGTTTGCACCTATAATTTCAATGTCTTTGGGAATAGAGAGACCCTTCTCCTTGATTTTTTTCAAAGCAGTAATTGCAAAAAAATCGCAAGAAGCTACGATCCCATCCACTCCCTTCTCAATAAGTCTATTTGTAATATTTTCTATCTCACCTATGTTGAATTTTGTATATTCTACTAGCTTTTCGTCAAAGTCCGTATTATGATCCGAAAGACACTTCTTATATCCCTCAAGTCTCAATTTTGAAGCGTTCAGTCTTCTGGGAAAATTAATTATTCCGATATGTTTTTTACCTCTTTCTATAAGATAATTTGTTGCAATGTATGCTACATCGCTGTTCCTTGAGTCTACATAGGTGACTCTTTTTCTGTAAGCAGGGGGCTCACCAAGGAGAACGAAAGGAAATTTTTCTTCAATTAGAAATTCTATAACCCTTTTATCTCTCGGTGGGTCAACAATGAGAAGACCATCGGCTATATGGGAAGAAATTAGATGCCTATAAAGTGAAATTTCGTTCTGAACTTTTAGTCTATTCAATAAAAATATTGGGTTTCCACTGCTGGATATTTTATTCATTATTGCCCTTGCCACTTCAACGGTGTAAAAATCGTAAACAAACATTTCTCTTTCGTAAGGAAAGTCAATACCGATGACTCCAGTCTTAGCACCTTTAAGACTTCTTGCTGCGATGCTTGGATTATAATCGAGCTTCTTTATTGTTTGAAGGACCCTTTTTTTAGTATCTGGCTTTACATTTTGACTATTATGTAACACCCTCGTCACAGTAGCTGTGGATACACCAGCCAACTTCGCAACATTTTTAATAGTAACCCTTTCTTTTCTGTTCATGTTATCGTTAACATTATAACTATGTATCTCTATTTGTCAAGGGATAGAATATATTTTTTTTGGAAATTGAGGGGTTGACAAATTAAATTTTTCTACTATTATGTTATCGTTAACATTTAGTTCTGTTCAGTTGTGTTTTTTTTGTATATTTATGTTATCGTTAACATTAACAAAAAGGAGGTGCATTATGTTCAGCTGGGTCGCTCTTTTCGTTTGTGTTTTTCCTGTTGTTATAGGTACGTCTACAAACAGTGATTTTTATGGGAGATGTGCTGGGACAGCTTATGCAAACAAAAGGTCTGTTGCAGTTGATTCTCAAGGGCGGATTCATGTTGTATGGGATGGAGGCTCTGATATTCTTTATTCCTTTTCTGATGATAGTGGAAATATCTGGTCAACGCCTTTAAATATCAGTAATACGCCAGGTGAGGATGAGAATCCATCTATTTCTATCTCCCCCGGGGATACACTTAATGTCGTCTGGTCTGGAGATGTGGGAAATGGTATGGACATTCTTATGAGGAGGTATTATAGTCAATGGCTGAGGATCGATACAATATCCAGTAGTTCTGCAGAAGAAGAATTTGTATCTCAGACAATTGGAAAAAATGGGGATATAAATGTAGTATGGACAAAATATTCGGGAAGTCAGAATAGTATTGTTTATTCAAAAAGAGAAGGAGTTGCCTGGACGAGCCCATTTGTTGTAGATGAGGGGCAATATGCAAACTTTCCTGCTATCTCTGTAGATACACTTGGAAATATATATGTTTTCTGGAGTAAATATCTGGTTTTTTCAAGTGATGTTTTTGTTAGGAAGTACACAGCTTCCACTCATATTTGGGGAAATATAACAAATATATCCCGCAGTAATAATGCCCAATGCAGATGTCCATCCTCCATAATTTGTAGCGATAATTATCCAGCCGTCGTTTACGATAGCGATGAGGGTAGTGGTGATATAAGCTATAATATATATTTGGCTAAGTATAATGGTTCTAACTGGGTAAAAGAAAACGTGAGTGAGCAGGCAAATTGTAAAGCAATCTGGGGACACATTGTCAAAAATATGAGTGGGAATCTTTTTGTTTTCTGGATGTCAAACCTTACTGGCAATTATGACGTCTATTTAAGGAAAAAGTCCTTTGCCCAGTGGGATAGTATAATAAATATATCCAATTCACCTGAGAATTCTGGCTATCCAAATACACAATCCCTGGTCAACCAACAAATTCCATTAATCTGGACTGAAGGTGATAGCATTCCATACGATATAATGCATGATAAATTGGAAACAGGGTCAGGCGTTAAAGAGGGCCATAGTGAAGGGATTATTAAGGTATCTCCGGGCATTCTTTTCTCGGGCACAAAATTAACAATAAATCTCTCTGAAGGGAATCAAAAAGTTACAATATATGATATTGAAGGACGAATTGTTAGTGTAATTAAATGTGAGGGAAAAGTAGAAAGAAAAAGTCTTAAAGAGTTGTTTGGAAAGGAGAAAATTAGGAACGGGATCTTCTTTTTGAAGAATGAAAAAGGTTTTTCAGATAAGATTGTAGCCATTGAATGAAAGCTAAGCAAGGAACAGTTTACTGTTCCTTGCTTAGATTAATATAATAAAAAAATTGAGAGAAATTTCACAGAAGAATAGTGTTGACAAGTATATGATTGTTGTTTATAAATAAATTGGTTATGTTTTTATTACTAATTAGTTTAAATGTTAATTTTCAAGTCTATAGGGATTCTTCTCTTATTCCTACTGTAAGGGTCGTTTATTCTTTCCCAACGAGTGAATTATCTTATTTCAAGAGAGATTCTCTTTATGTAGGTAAGTACAGAACCGCCCTTGTTATATATAAGGACAAACATCAAGTTGGAGGGAAGAGTAAGATTCGTCCAATAAAGTTTAGGTCTTATGATTCTACTATTTTGTCAAGTCCTATAAGAGATTCGATAACATATTCTTTCAAAAGCACTGGAAAATTCAAGGTTCAATTGGAAATTTGGGACATGAATTCTCAAAAATACTGGGTTAGTGAAAAGAACGTTGAGTTTAAAGAATTAAAGCATGCCCACATAGGGGAGATAATCTGGAAATCAAACCCAAATTTTCATATTGGTATGGAGGATACGCTACGATTTAGTTTCAACGTTCTCAACCCATTAATGGAGAGTGCTTTTGTGAATGTAAGAATAAAAAACACGAGGGGTGACAAATTTTTTTCTGATGATAAGATCATTGTAAAGAAATATACTAATGTTTCATATGCGATTAGCGCAAAGATTTTTTCTGAGGATGAGTATTTTATCTATGTTGAAATGAAAAATAAAAAAAGAAAGGAAAAGGAATCTTTAAAGTTCGTAGTTGAAAAACCATTTTTCCAATCAAAACGGTTTATTAAAAAAGTTAAAGAAATGGAATATATAGCTGGCAGATCGATTTTAGAGAAGATGATTTCATCCACCCCAGAGAAAAGGAAAAAATTATGGGACAAGTTCTGGAAGAGCAAGGACCCTACTCCAGCAACAGAAAAAAATGAATATCGCGATGAATATTTTAGAAGGGTGGATTATGCAAATGAACACTTCCATTCCCCATTTTCACCAGGTTGGAGAACAGATATGGGAAAGGCATATATTCTATTCGGTCCACCGGATTCTATCGAGAATCATCCTTTTGAACTAGAGTCTAAGGCATATATAGTTTGGTACTACTACGATAGGGGTTGGAAGCTTATATTCGTTGATGAATATAATCTTGGTGATTATATATTGATGAACCCTCCCCAGGGATTCAGATGATTATTATAT
>Ga0190360_1000029_pt1 | contig 70160 bp, 59 predicted proteins | sample 48721834_MG_FD_161271 | JGI IMG/M metagenome (GOLD analysis project Ga0190360, IMG submission 161271) | Hydrothermal vent microbial mat bacterial communities from Southern Trench, Guaymas Basin, Mexico - 4872-18-3-4_MG | ecosystem: Environmental > Aquatic > Marine > Hydrothermal vents >...
TACCTAATCACCCAAAAGTCTAATTTAAATCTTGAGTCAAAAAAACATTTTGATAATCAATTTGACTATGAATTGACTATGACAGGATCGGAAATAAAATGTTAAGATACTTTTGTACACCTACTTATTTACCTGAAAAGGGCGGCGACGAGTCGTTCCTTATGGTGACCAGTTTAAGTTGCCCAAGTTGCCCGGTTTGGAAACGAATAACTCAACTGATAACTAATTTGTTAATTAATATAATCCCACATAAAAAAACTGTCTATTAAGAAAGCTACAGCTCATCTCAGTTTTTGATAGTTACTGATAATAAAAACTATATAACTCAATTTTTGCCAAAAATCGTATTTCTAAGGGCTGCATAAGGTATAAGGCATAGAAATACCATTTTTAAAAAAATGGTATTTCTTGACCCCCCATATTAAAACAACTGCTCCTCCGGCATCACGCTAGATTGGCGATCCGTCTTATTTGCATTAGATAAACGACTGGGAGTCAAATCATAGGGCGACGGTGGACTGCCCGCAATGGGGTGAATGTCAAAACGGCTACGATTGATATATTCTTCCCATGAATAGACGGAACAAGGGTCCTTTGATGATGTGTCTGTATCTATGGGCGTGGTGGACAGTGTTAATAAGCCTTCGGTCACATTCTCACTGGGTGAATCAATTTCTACGTTGCCATCTATGCCTAATCTTGATGAGGCGCTGACTATACTATCGAAAGATTTAATGAAATGGTTAGCTACAATACGAATATTGCCTCCCCGTCCTTCATCAGCTTGCGCCTTTATTTTTCCATGCCCTAATACGACGAAAGTGGGATTTTCAATGGTAATATCTCCACCTTGCCCTCTACCGGTACCCACGCTCGTCGTAATATCACCCTCGCGTAAATACAATAAGTTGGGCGTATTGATAGTAATATTTCCCCCCCCGCCACCACCAAATGTTTCAGTGGTAATAATGCTTTGACTCAAACGAAAGTCAGACGCACGAATACTAATATTACCTGCATCACCCATACCACGATGTTCACCGGTAATTTTGGCACCCTTTTCTAACGAAAGTCGTCCCGCTTCGATATCAATAGTACCTGCACTTTCTGGTCCCATATTAATGACTGCAGCAGTGATTTTACTCGGACCAACCAGATCTTCAGGCATTATACCTAGCAGTGGAAGCATTCCTTGAAGCTGTAGGTTACTGAAATCATAAAGAAAAAACAGGCTTTCATCAGCTTGCCCGGAAAGATGAAGGCGATCTGATACTTTAATATTGATAGTACCCGACTTGCCCAAACCCAGTGTTAAAACATTAATATTTCCCCCCTGAGTTAAATCTAAATTATTAGTTTCAATAGTAATACTCCCAGCTTTACCTTGACCGGGTCCAATTCCAGTAGATTGAATAGCACCCACATTGGATAATACAATATCGTTAGCTTTAATGTCGATTGAACCACCGTCACCTAAACCTACAGTACTAGAAGTGATTGAGCCACCACTATCAACTATTAATTGTCCTACATTTAAATTAATTGAACCGGCATCACCAACAGCAAGAGAAGCTACGTTAACTGTCCCTTGTTTTTCTATAACTAATTTATCAGCTTCAATATTTATTGTTGATTCTATTGCATCTGCTCTTAAAGTATGTGAGAGTGAAGCAATACCACTTGTGTTAGGAGCTACCAGCCCATTAGAAGCAGTAACAGCCATTTCACTGATACCAGATAACAGTATTTCATTCGCTTTTATTGTAATATCATTACCTTGACCAAATTTAAAAACATTAGAGCTAATTTGTGAACCATCTCTGAGTTCTAATTGATCAACCTCTATCACTATTGGCGCTGTTTGCCAATAACGAAAAGTTTTACTAACTATTTCAGATCCTTGAATCATCTTCAATTGACCAGTAAGACTGATATGCACTCCTTCTCCCGGTCTATGGTCAACTTCGTCATTTCCAAAAGTGTGAGCTGCAATATCACTCCGGTTAGACAATAACAGATTTTTGCCTTTAATAAGTGCTAAACCGGTCTGTTTACCACTCACGCCTAGAGTATTTTCACCAAATACGATATTGATCTTACCACTCCCAGAAATAGAAATATCACCTAACTCATCAAAGGATGAAACAAGTAAATCAGATTCAAGCGATATGACTTCACCTTGAGAAGCGACACTGGCGATTTTTATTTTACCACCATTCATTTCTTTATTATGACCTGCAAACACTTGTGCTTGTTCCATCACGATATCGCCTCCCACAATGGTAAAGTCCTGTTCGGGTAATACACGTAATTTGCTGCCCTGAAAACTGATGGGAGCTGGATTATCAGTCAAAAAACCAAACGCTTCAACAGGTGCTACGGTCAACAAACTGTTATTCGGATTGCGAGCATCAAAATGTCCCCCATCTCCCAACCGCAAATAATCTGCGGTACTAGCATGAAAACTGCCCTGGACATCCAATTGAGCATTGGGTCCAAACATAATCCCATACGGATTGACTAAATACATATCAGCGTTAAGAATTGTCGAACGGATTAACCCATCAATCTGTGAAGGATTTCCGCCCGTAACGCGACTGATAACGTTATTGACATTGCTGGGACCAGAAAAAGTGGCACTTTCAAAGCTTTGCAAATTAAAGTCTTTGAAACTGTGGAAAAGATTGCCACCGTGTTGTTGCCCTAAATCGGCTCCGATGAGATAGTCGGGACCAGGTAATGCACCACCGCGCCCTAAAGTGCCGTCGAGAGTGACTTCAGCATTGATGGATAAGCTGATGGTTAATAACAGAATTGTGAGTAAAAGTTTTAATTTCATTTGAGTTCTCCAAAAAATAATTATAATAACACCAACTATAACTCAATGTTTTAGTTTTTAAAGCCGGGTAGTTGTCCACCATAACAGTTTAGTGATTATTTTGGTGGGCAAGTGTTTATTTGCACACCTTACCTGACTTGTCGCCATTTTCAAAAACAGTATTTATAATTCTATTATCAGTTGTTTGCAAATTATTAAGGGGGTGAAAATTATTTTATTTTTGAAATTTTTGAAAAAACAGCATATAATAGACTTTTCCCTAAATAACTTAAAATATACATGTAGCTTAAAAACGAGAGGTATCATGTCTTATCAAAAGCCTGTATTTAAAAAACAATACGAAAATTATATAGGGGGAGAATGGCTACCCCCTGTTGACGGTGATTATTTTGAAGACACTTCCCCCGTTGATGGAAGTATCATTGCTAAAGTGCCAAAATCCAACCATCAAGATATAGATCTAGCCGTGAAAGCGGCTTGGAAAGCGGCTGAAACTTGGGGTAAAACCTCAGTAACCGAACGCAGTAATCTCTTGTTTAAGATCGCAGATCGCATAGAAAAAAGCTTGGAAAACCTTGCCTTGGTAGAAACTTGGGATAATGGTAAAGCTATTAGAGAGACTCTGGCGGCAGATATTCCATTGGCAATTGATCACTTTCGTTACTTCGGTAGTGTTATTCGTGCTGAATCCGGAGATGTGAGTGATCTTGATGTGAACACTGTCTCCATGGAAATCCATGAACCATTAGGAGTAGTCGGTCAGATTATCCCCTGGAACTTCCCAATTCTTATGGCGACGTGGAAACTGGCTCCTGCATTAGCTGCTGGTAACTGTGTGGTTTTAAAACCAGCGGAACAAACGCCTGTTTCAATTCTTTTCGTGATTGAAGCAATTGCTGATTTACTTCCAGCAGGTGTCATTAATGTCGTTAATGGCTTTGGTCCAGAAGCAGGTAAACCTTTGGCAACTCATCCAGATATTAAGAAAGTGGCATTTACAGGTGAAACCACGACCGGTCGGCTCATCATGCAATATGCGGCTGAAAATATCATTCCAGTGACTTTAGAACTGGGTGGTAAATCACCAAACATTTTCTTTGAGAGTGTGATGGCAGAGAACGACAATTTCCTGGATAAAGCAATTGAGGGGCTTGTCTTGTTTGCTTTTAATCAGGGTGAAGTTTGCACTTGCCCCTCTCGCGCCTTAATCCAAGAAAGTATTTATGATGAGTTCATGGAACGGTGTTTAAAGCGTATTGAGGCAATCACCCTGGGCGATCCACTTGATGCCAGCACTATGATGGGCGCGCAAGCCTCAAATGAGCAGTATGAAAAGATACTGAATTACATTGACATTGGGAAACAAGAAGGAGCGGAACTATTGATAGGTGGTGAGGCTTATAATAATGACACCTACCCCAATGGCTACTACATTAAGCCTACTGTATTCAAGGGCAGCAATAAGATGCGTATCTTCCAAGAGGAAATATTTGGTCCCGTCTTGAGTGTCACAACATTCAAAGATGAAGCCGAAGCATTGGAAATGGCCAATGACACTTTGTATGGATTAGGTGCGGGCGTATGGACACGCGATGTGCATCAAATGCAAACATTGGCTCGTGGCATTGAAGCAGGGCGTGTTTGGTGTAATTGTTACCATGCTTATCCTGCACATGCTTCGTTTGGTGGATACAAAAAATCCGGTATTGGGCGAGAAACTCATAAAATGATGCTCAATCATTATCGCCACACCAAGAATGTGTTAGTGTCTTATGATAAAAATCCATTAGGATTCTTCTAAACATATTATGGGCAGTTCTTTCAGAATTGCCCATTTCTTTGACTGGAAATGCTATACCATCAGAAATATCAAGTACCTCACATCAATCACAGAGATCACCATTCAAAATGGGTAAGCGAATTACAATACAAGTTCCTTTTTTCTGTTCTATCCACACTGCTCCATTATGTTCTTCAATAATTTTTTTCACAATGGCTAAACCTAATCCCGTACCTTTCGTCTTTGTCGTCACATAAGGCTCAAAAATTTTATCTAATAAATGTTTAGGAATACCTGGTCCTTGATCAGACAAACGTAATTCTACACACTTAAAACAAGAATCCGTTAAATAGCTCGTGGTGACAGTAATACAATTATGAGTGGATTTTACCTCTAGCGCATTTTTTATGAGATTATGTAATACTTGTCGCAATAATCCCCCATCGGCTTTAATAACTGGTATCGTTTCATCTAGTTTACTATTAATTGGCACGGCAGTATGACAATATAAATCTAGCACCTCTTTGATGAGTTGATTAAGATTTAAAGCTTGTTTATGTGTAGAAGGGGTTCTCGCATAGTCAGAAAAAGCATTAACCATTTTTTTCATCGCATCAACTTGTTGAATAATAGTATGAGTCATGCGATCTAAAATTTCGGCATCTTTCTCAGAGAATTGATGCAAATATTTATGCCGCAAACGTTCAGCGGAAAGTTGGATAGGAGTCAATGGGTTTTTAATTTCATGGGCAAGACGGCGAGCAACTTCACTCCAAGCCGCATTTCGCTGTGCTTGAATTAAGGTTGTCACATCTTCAAAGACAATCACATATCCCGGTTCAGGGGAATGGGATACTTGTAATTTGGTACCATGACAGATAAGTATTTTACGCCCTCCTGTACCAAATAAAGTCATTTCCTCCCGCCAATCTTGAACATGATTGAATAAATGAGGCTGAATGGCATGACATAAAGGCTGTAAAGTCGCGTTATTTTTTTGCAATTGCATTAAGCTTTGCCCTAATAACTGACTTAAAGGCAAATTCAGAATCCTTTCAGCAGCCGGATTAGCAGTGCGCAAACAGTGTTTATGATCAAGCGAAATCACGCCAGAAGATAAACGCTCTAACACTGCTTCTAAATAAGATCGTTGATTATCAGCTAATTGTTGACTTCGTCTAACTTCATCACGCGCTTGTGCAATCTTATCAGTCATCATGTTGAAAGATTGAACCAAAAAACCTAATTCATCTAAGTGCTCAACCGGTAACTTTTTTTCATAATTGCCATTAGCAACCGCTATCGTTCCTTCGACTAAATGACTGATCGGGGCAATAAAACGACGTGCTGCAAAAAATGCCATCCACACCGCACTAAAAATACATAAAAGTAATACCAAAGACAAGACAACGGTGAAACTCAACTTTAGAGGTTTGTGCAAATAAGCTTTTTTTTGATAATTAACAAAAGCCTTTTCCACACTTTCTGCTAATTCACTCACACGCGCTGGTATCGGAAATAAAGTTTGTAACAAACGCACTGGCTGATTTTGAGTCAGTTTAATTACCACACGAATATGTAAACCTCGATCTGCAATGCTCTCTAAACTGACATAACGCTCTGATTGTTTGAGTTGCAATAACACACTTTGATTAGGGCGACTGGGCAATAGATAGTCAAGGTTGGCACTATTAGAAGCAATAATACGTCCATTAGCTGTTAATAATGTTAATTCATCTGCACCACTAAAATTACGTAACTCATTGAATTGTAAAGATATTTCATCATCATTGAGCAGTGCAACCTCTTCAACAACGCTAATTGTTTGCTTCAGTGCTTCACGCATACGGGCTTCCAGAGCGGCTCGACTTAAATCAAGTGCATCAGTCAACGCCAATTCGATATTGGGCTCAAACCAGTTATCTAAACGTTGATGCAAAAATTCTAAAGAAAAATAATAAACCACTATCACCGGCACCGTAGATAATACCACTAATAAACCGACTAAACGAATTGTCAGTCTGGCACCAATACGCTTTTGATGGACTTGAGAAAGAAGTTGTTGTAAGTTTAAAACGATAAGTGCCAGTAATGCCAAAAGTGCCATAGCGTTAATAAGCAATAAACTGGAATAAAAATGCTCATAACGCTCTGAATTTTGCAATGTACTAGCAATCATCAATAAAGATACCAGCAAAGCGATAAAAAAAACCACTGCCATGCCAATATTCAGTCTTTTTTTTAGTTTGCTTTTCATTATTTTAAGTTTTAATAAAAACCGCTTTGTACAGAATATTTTTATTTAACTTGTTGATTAATATAATTTTTAATTATCTAAATCAACAATTTCGTTGTAAGGGTAATCCCTTGTGGTTAGCCTAAAGTTGTCGAAGTTATTTCAGGCACGTTTTTAATTCTGATTCAGTAGTATACTCTGCACAGGCACAATCGGAACTTTTCAGATGATCTTTGTGAATCCTTTTTGGTTTTAAGGAAATGGTGGGCTACCTGGCTTTTAGTATAATGTAGTAGTATAATGTAGGGTGGGTAGATTAAAACCCACCTATCTTTGGACTCCAAACATAACAAATAGAAATTATGTCAATAAGATTACCTTATGGTATTAGCAATTTTAGCCTACTGGTGAGCGAGAATTATTATTACGTTGATCGCACGGCTTATATTGAAAAGCTAGAACAAGCCAATGAACCTTATATATTTTTTTTACGTCCACGCCGCTTTGGTAAAAGCTTGTTTATCTCTATGCTGCGGCATTATTATGGTTTAGAATTCACCGAGCAGTTTGCTCTGTTATTTGATCAATATTATATTGGTCAACATCCCACGCCAAAAGCGAATAACTATGCGATTTTGTACCTGGAATTTAGTCGGATTGATACCACGACTAGAGAGAGTACTTTTGAGGGCTTTTTAGGGAATGTGGTGAGTGGGGTTCATCGGTTTTTGGATACCTATACGACTTTGTCAAAAAGTGATAAAAAACAAATACTTAGTCAAAAATCACCCGAAAGAGTGTTGGTGAAATTGTTTGAGTACTACCATGAACCGAATATTTATGTCTTGATTGATGAATATGATCACTTCGCCAATGAAATTATGGCGTTTAACCTGGATCATTTTTCGGAGTTTGTCAGTCGCAATGGTTTTGTTCGCAAGTTTTATGAGGCGATTAAAGAAGCTACCGGGCAGGGGATTGTGACTCGTTTTTTCGCCACCGGGGTGACACCGATTACTTTGGACAGTTTAACCAGTGGTTTTAATATTGCCGCTAATTTGACGACTCATTTTTATTTCCATGAAATGATGGGATTTACGGAATCTGAAGTAGGCACTTTGCTCAAAAAAACCGCGCCTCAGTTGTCAAAAGAAGAACATCAATGGGTGTTAGACGATCTGAAAAAGTGGTATAATGGCTATCTTTTTGCACCAGATGCCGAATCTCGGTTGTACAATCCGGATATGGTACTTTACTTTTTAAAGGAATTTGCCTATAAAAATACTTATCCAAGGACTTTAATTGATCTCAATATTGCCAGTGATTATGGTAAAATTCGTCGCTTGTTTAGATTGGGAAGCAGCGAACATTATCAAGTGGTTCTGGAAGGCTTAATCGAAACAGGGCATGTTGAGGCTTTATTGACTCAGCAATTTAGTTTTGAAAAGCCATTTGATCAGGATGATTTCATCAGCCTGTTATTTTATATGGGTTTAGTTACCATTCATCAAACGAGACTGTCTCGTTTCAAATTTTCCTTTCCAAATTATGTCATTAAGGAGTTGTATTTAGAGTTTTTTATCAAGTCCCTCAAGGAGCAATTTCAACTCGACTTTGAAATTAATGATGTCCGTGATAAGTTGGAACAGTTAGCATTGGATAATAACATCAAGCCCTTTGTGAGCTTAACGGAAAAGGCTCTGAAAAACTTATCCAACCGTGATTTCATCTCTTTTAATGAAAAATACATCAAGGCATTATTTGTTGGCTTTGCCAGTTTGTCTAATTTGTATTTCATTAAAAGTGAACCCGAACTGGAACAGAAATATCCCGATATTCTGTTTTTATACCGCCAACCTTATGCTCCCAATTATCAATTTTTATTGGAGTTAAAGTATTTGCACAAAAAGCAGCGTACCCGACTGAACGAGAAGCGAAAAGAAGCGATTAATCAAATCAAACGGTATAAGCAGTTTCCTGAAATCCAACAGTTGGAGAATTTGAAAAGTTGGGCGATTGTGTTTGTCGGTGAGAAGGCGGAGGTGATTGAGGAGCTTTAACTGTAGGGGCTACCCTTTAGTGTTCGCCCTGATTGTAAGGGCAGATACGCAGAGCTGCCCCTTACAAACGCCCGTGGTTTGGAACAAATCTGCGTAATTATCTTATTAACCAGAACAGAACAGCATAATGGATGAAAAAAAATGTCTTGACATTATTGCGTGTGGTGAAAATAGCCGTATTCAATTTAAAGCTGATTGCAAAAGCCCCAATCAATTAGCCGCAGAAATGGTCGCATTTTCCAATTCGAGTGGTGGCAGTATTTTTATAGGTGTCAATGATAATGGCTCAATTGCGGGCTTGGAACTAGTGGATATTGGACGTTTAAATCAGTTAATATCTAACGTGGCTTCTCAATCTGTACATCCTCCTATTAATCCAAATACAGAAAATATTCGTTTTGATGAGGGGCTGGTTATAATCATTGATGTACTTAGTGGTATCAGTAAACCTTATATGGATAATCAAGGTGCTATCTGGGTTAAAAGTGGTGCTGATAAACGAAAGGTGACTGCCAGAGAAGAATTGCAACGCATGTTTCAATCTGAAGGACTCATCTATGCTGATGAGATACCGGTGTACAATAGTTCAATCACTGATTTAAATAAGTTTCTCTTTCAGGATTATTATGAAAACCGTTATGAGGAAACATTAGAAGAAGCCGGACTGCCGTTAGCGCAACTACTTGAAAACCTTAATCTTTTTCATCATGGACAGTTCAATTTGACCGGATTATTATTGTTCGGAAGAAGACCACAAGTTTATAAACCTGCGCTTATGGTTAAAGCTGCCGTTTGGCCAGGTAATGAGATTGATGTTGAATATTATATTGATAGTCAGGATATAACAGGCAATCTGAGAACGGTATTTGAGCAAACGTTCGCTTTTATTACCCGAAACCTACATCGGCTCCAGCAAGGGCAAAATGTCAATTCATTGGGAAAACTAGAAATTCCCAAAGTAGTCATTGAAGAAATGGTCGTCAATGCGCTGATGCACCGCGATTATTTTATTTCGGCTCCTATCAAAGTTTTCGTGTTTGATAATCGCATCGAAATTATCAGCCCGGGACATTTGCCCAATAATTTGACTATAGAGAACATTCAGCATGGGATTTCTAATATGCGTAATCCGATATTAGTCTCTCATGCTAGTCATTTGCTTCCCTACCGAGGCTTAGGAACGGGTGTTCGTCGTGCCTATAAAGCTTGGAAAAAGATTGATTTGGTGAATGATTTAGAAGGGAATCAATTTAAGGTAATCATTGAACGCAAAAATCGTTCAATTTGAAAGTGCTTTTAGTCGTATAATGTAGGGTGGGTAGATTAAAACCCACCAATCTTTGGACTCCAAACATAACGAATACAAATTATGTCAATAAGATTACCTTATGGTATTAGCAATTTTAGCCAACTGGTGAACGAGAATTATTATTACGTTGATCGTACGGCTTATATTGAAAAGCTAGAACAAGCCAACGAACCTTATATTTTTTTTACGCCCACGGCGTTTTGGTAAAAGCTTGTTTGTTTCCATGCTTTGGCACTACTATGGTTTAGAATTCACCGAGCAGTTTGCTCAATTATTTGGCAACTATTATATTGGTGAACATCCCACACCAGAAGCCAATAGTTATGCCGTTTTGTACTTGGAATTTAGTCGGATTGATACCACGACTAGAGAGAGTACTTTTGAAGGTTTTTTAAGTAATGTACGCTGGGCAGTTAAAGATTTTTTGAACCGCTACACCCAGCTTAAACTATCAGAACAAAAATCAATTCTCTCGTGTTCTTCTCCTAGTGAAGTTTTGAAAGCTTTGTTTGAAACGGTTGATAAACAACAACCCATCTATGTGATAATTGATGAATACGATCACTTCGCCAATGAGATTATGGCGTTTAATTTTGACCATTTTTCGGAGTTTGTCAGCCGTAATGGTTTTGTTCGTAAGTTTTATGAAGCGATTAAAGAAGCCACCGGGCGTGGGATTGTTAATCGTTTCTTTGCTACCGGGGTGACTCCGATTACTTTGGACAGTTTAACCAGTGGTTTTAATATTGCCGCTTATTTGACGACTCATTTTTATTTCCATGAAATGATGGGATTTACGGAATCTGAAGTGGGCACTTTGCTCAAAAAAACCGCGCCTCAGTTGTCAAAAGAAGAACATCAATGGGTGTGGGACGATCTGAAAAAGTGGTATAATGGCTATCTTTTTGCACCAGATGCCGAATCTCGGTTGTACAATCCAGATATGGTACTTTACTTTTTAAAGGAATTTGCCTATAAAAATACTTATCCAAGGACTTTAATTGATCTCAATATTGCCAGTGATTATGGTAAAATTCGTCGCTTGTTTAGATTGGGAAGCAGCGAACATTATCAAGTGGTTCTGGAAGGCTTAATCGAAACAGGGCATGTTGAGGCTTTATTGACTCAGCAATTTAGTTTTGAAAAACAGTTTGATCAGGATGATTTCATCAGCCTGTTATTTTATATGGGTTTAGTTACCATTCATCAAACGAGACTGTCTCGTCTCAAATTTTCCTTTCCAAATTATGTCATTAAGGAGTTGTATTTAGAGTTTTTTATCAAGTCCCTCAGGGAACAATTTCAACTCGACTTTGAAATTAATGATGTTCGTGATAAGTTGGAACAGTTAGCGCAGGATAATAACATCATGCCCTTTGTGAGTTTGACGGAAAATGCTTTGAAAACCTTATCCAACCGTGATTTCATCTTTTTTGATGAAAAATACATCAAGGCATTATTTGTTGGCTTTGCCAGTTTGTCTAATTTGTATTTCATCAAAAGTGAACCCGAACCTGAACAGAAATACCCCGATATTCTGTTGTTATACCGCCAACCTTATGCTCCAAATTATCAATTTTTGCTGGAATTAAAATATTTGAACAAGAAGCAGCGTAGCCGATTAAACGAGAAACGAAAAGAGGCGATTAATCAAATCAAACGGTATAAGCAGTTTCCTGAAATCCAACAGTTGGAGAATTTGAAAAGTTGGGTGATTGTGTTTGTCGGTGAGAAGGCGGAAGTGGTTGAGGAGGTTTAACTGTAGGGGCGAACCGTTCGTTATCGCCCTGATTGTATATAAGGGCAGCTCGTGTAGCTCGTGTAGGGTGGGTAAAAAACCCACCTATCCTTGATAATCATTTGCGGTGGGTTTTGCTACCCACCCTACGCAACTTTTTTTTAAACTGTTGGTGGGCAAAAAAAGACTTGCCCACCCTACATAACTAATCATCCTTTTGGCTGGAGGCGATAAAAGCACTGAAATTTGGATTTTTATGTAGGGTGGGCAAGTCTTTTTTTTGCCCACCAACCGTTAAAAAAAAGTCCAAAATTTACCCGTTAGTAGTATACAATCCTTGTAGTTATAATTCAATTTCACGCTTTACAATTTCTATGCAACAACTCATCAAAAAAGGGGCGAGTGCCGCGCTCGATAGCCCCGTTATCGCTGCCCTTGTCCAAACAATGGGGCTTGAGCCGGCACTGCTCATTTTAAAACGACATTTTACCTTTACCGCTTATGAGATAGCAACGGCTTATCAGAAGGGCTATAGTTACGCCCTACCAGCAATCACTGCCGGGTTGGCTGCACCTGAACAAAAGTTAGCCTTTTTACAAAAATTAACCCGTTCCAAATTGGATCGTGAATTTTCTGCCAAAATTGAGTCGCATTATTTACAACCTTTTGCCGCTCAACAGGGCATAGTCGGTGAGTCGGAACTGAAGTCATTGCGTTTGCAACTCATTGAATTGATTAAAGTTTTATCAAAACAACCGCTCAAATTGGAAGCGGAGAATCGCCCTTTTACCGAATCCGAGTTAGCAGAGTTGGTTCATGAGCAGGGCAGTTTAGCTATTACTGATTTAGTCTTAGAACAGATTGCGCCGGTTGATGACACTTTAGCTGAATTTTTGCGTTATGAGGAATTATTGGGTAATGCGATTTTATTTTTTTGGCGTGAACTGATTCGTCAGGATCCGCGCACTAAAACGACTTTGGAAACCTTACAACGTGAGGGATTATGGGCAGATGTGCGCGATATTAAAACGGCGCAACAGCAATTGGCGACGATGTTCCAACAACAGTTGGGTGATCAAAATGCAAGGGCTATGCAAGCTTTACAAGCTGGAGATTCTTCTGCGGCGAATCAAATAACTTCCCATTTAGGGAGTTTAAAACAATCGCTGGATGCCCTTCCCGAACAGTTACAAGCCGCTCAAACCGCTTGGCAAAGTAGCCAACAACCGTTAATTGCCTTTTCTCAACGTTTTGAGAATTGGGCGAATTTATTGGATAGCAAGGTTGATCAAGTTTTAGCCGCGATGGGGACTTTGCACGGTACGATTATTAGAATTGATGAGAATGTGGCTATCTTGTTAAAAGAGTTTCGGCAATTTATGCAGCAGGGTGGATTGTCAAAGCAATTGAAAGCAGGTGATGAGTTTACGCATCATAGCAGTGCCAGTCTGAAACTGATTCAAACCGCCGTGGCAAAGTTAAAACGGTTGCCTAGTAATAAGCCAGGTTATGATCAGTTAGTCATTATGGCGGGTACGGTGTTATCTTCGACTGGCGAAACCGCCGAAGCTGAAAAGTTATTTCAACAAGCACTCACCATGACGAATAATCGGGCGGAAACCGCATTAGCCCATTTTAACCTATTTCAAATTCGGCTGTGGAATAAGGATTATTCGCAAGCTTTTGAGCATTTAGACACCGCGAGCAAGCTTGATGAATTGCGTTATGCCTTACATGATGTGAACAAATATCCGATGAAGCGGCTTTTAGGGGCTGGGGGGATGGGATGTGTGTTTTTATGTGAGGATCAATGGGGAGAAAACCCAGTGGTGGTTAAGTGTTTTTGGGAGGGCAATAAGGGTCCGCGTGATGAAGTTTTTAGAGAAGCCATGCTGATGCGCCGTATTGCCGGTGAGTATGTGCCAAAACCTTTAGATTGTGATTTCACCCAATCGGGACGACCTTATTTTGTCACGGAATATATTGAGGGCGCCTTAGATGGCGAAGCTTGGTTAGCACAGCAGGGTAAATTAGATGTGTCAACCGGGATAGGTGTCGGCTTACAAATCGCGCAAGGGCTACAAGTTGCCCATCATCAGGGCATTTATCATTTGGACCTCAAACCCGCTAATTTATTATTTAAAGCCACGAAGACAGGGCTAATGGTCAAAATCATTGATTTTGGTTTAGCCCGGGTCGCCACTTCTTTACGCGCTGAGGCGGTGTCACGCCGTAGTCGGAGCGATTTAACCCAATTTGGACAGAGTATCGTTGCCGGGACTTATGATTATGCGCCGCCTGAGCAATTAGGGGATAACCAATATGGTGAACCGAGTGCGAAAAGCGATTTATATGCCTTTGGGGCGACTTTGTATCGGTTAATGACGGGTGAAAGTCCGCGTCATTTGAATCCGCGCCGGTTGAAGGATGCACCGGCTGATTTATTTGAATTGCTGTGTGATTGTAAGGAGGAAAATCCTAAGCATCGCCCTGAAACGGCAGAGGTGATTGCGCGTTTAACGGATTTGTTAGTCAGTAAGAAACCTAAGAAATCAGGCGATATTTTCCGTGATCGTTTAAAAGATGGTAGCGAAGGACCGGAAATGGTGGTGATACCGGCAGGGCGGTTTCAGATGGGAGATATTACCGGTAACGGTTATGATAGGGAAAAACCTGTGCATGAAGTTTCGGTGGAGAGTTTTGCGATGGGACGTTATCCCGTGACGGTGGGTGAGTTTAAGCAGTTTGTAGAATCCACCAGGTATAAGACGGAGGCGGAAACTGGTGATGGTGCTTATGTATGGAATAAAGAAAAGCAAGAAGTTGAAAAACCGAAAGATGCTAATTGGCATAATCCTTATTTTTCCCAAACCGATAATCATCCGGTTGTGTGTGTGAGTTGGAATGATGCCGTAGCTTATACCAAATGGTTAAACGAACAAACAGGACAACCCTATCGTTTACCAACTGAGGCAGAATGGGAATATGCCGCTCGCGCCGGGACCAAGACTGATTATTGGTGGGGCAATGAAATTGATAAAAGTCAGGCAAATTACGGTATGAATCTTAAGCAGACTTCTCCAGTAGGAGACTATAAGGCTAATCCGTTTGGGCTATATGATACGGTGGGGAATGTGTGGGAATGGTGTACTGATAATTGGCATGAAAATTATGAAGGTGCGCCGACTGATGGGAGTGTCTGGAAGGGAGGTGAAGAGAGTCTCCGAGTGCTGCGTGGTGGTTCGTGGTACTACTACCCGTCCTTCGCCCGTGCCGCCTACCGCGTCAGGTACAACCCCGTCATCCGTGTCGACTACTATGGTTTCCGTGTGGCTGCGCGGATTCTTTAACCTTTTACTCTTTTTTCCCTTTTTTCCCTTTTACTCTTCTTCGATTTTTTTTGGGGAGTTTTATGGGTTTAAGGCCCGCGCTTTAGCCCTGTAGGGTGGGCAACGTTGTTGCCCACCACCAATAAAAGCATTCCCAAACAGAATTTTGGAACGAGAAAAAGATAAGGGCATTCGCGGTGGTCTGCCCTATAAAACCCCAGGTATTGTTTTTGCCCTGACTTAACTTAATGACATTGATTCATTGCGTAGGTGCCACAATGCCTACTTCCCCTTTGAGTTGCTGAATTTGTTCATCACTGAGTACATTAGTTAAGCGACGCATCAAATTTTCTGTCGCCATTTTAACGCCTTTTTCTATTCCATCGGCTTTGGCTTCAGCTATTTCATCTGGGAACAAAATGTGAATCAGTTCCTTGGCTGTTGGATCATTTCTAAGTGATTCTATATTCATGATAGTTGATGGCGAAAGTAGTTTAAAACCCGCTGTATTATACTTTCTTCCAGCTAGGATAGCAAGTAAAAACAGCATTTCTGTTTGTTCCTGAGATTCGGGAATCTCTTTTTTGATGATTTCCGATGCTTCCCTAATTTCGGGTTGTTTCCCTCCGGCTAAATATGGGGTAAAAGGTAACAGTCCAATCAATCCTTTTTGTTTGATTTCCTGATAACTTTGTTCCCATAAATTCTTGACTTCGTATTGAAATTTGAAGGAACCAAAATCATGACTCCCTAACAATCGGCTGTTAGGATTGGGGTCAAGATTGATCAGCAAAGTTTTTACTTTGGACCTTTTGGTTTTGTTTTGGATCAACACATCGTAGAGTAAAAGTCTCTCATCTATCGTTTTATCATAAGACGTTTGCACCTCAATATGAAATACGGTGTCCCTCAGTTTGTCAATATCTGTTTCAACAATTAGTGTCAAAGAATCTGTTTCTTTTTTGAAATAGGCTTCTAAGGTCCTATTAGCATCCAGTATTTTGACTTTCTTAAGTTCATCCTGTGAAAGATTTTGAAAATCAGAAAAAAAGCTAAGGAAATCAAGAGGATGTAATTCTATTGCCTTTCGACTGACATAATCAATAGGTTTATCAATCAACTCTTGTTGTTCTTTATACTCTTTCGAGAATAAAGGGCTGTCTTCATTTAGCTTTGGCAAAAGAGAGCTAAACATATCAGCTTGTACGAAGTCTTTTGAGTTTTTCATACGAGTGGGAATCAGAAAATGTTTGAGAGACTTTTTAAAAAAAACGGCAGACCTGACAGGTTTTAGAAACCTATCAGGTCTAAAGCTAAAGCATTTTTAAGGCTTATTCTGCATCAACGCCCGTCGATAATCAACCGGCATAATTTTAACAAATTTGGGCAAATAGTTTTCCCAGTTATCCAGAATGTCTGAGGCGCGACGACTGTTCGTATATTGTCTATGTCGTTCAATCAATGTTTTGAGACGGATAGCATCATGGCGTGTCATATCGTGCATCACATTGCCATGCGTTTCTAAATCACCGCCCTGATGATAGGCTTTTTCTATCGCCGTGTCTTCTTCAACAACCGGTTCTAATTCGACCATCGACAAATTACACCGTTGTTCAAAATCCCCTGTTTCATCTAATACATAAGCAATACCACCGCTCATTCCTGCGGCAAAATTACGACCGGTTTCGCCAAGTACCACGACAACGCCGCCTGTCATGTATTCGCAGCCATGATCACCGAGTCCTTCAATCACGGCAATCGCGCCGGAGTTACGCACAGCAAAGCGTTCACCCGCAACACCTCGGAAATAGCATTCACCGCTAATCGCACCATATAAGACGGTATTACCAACCACAATATTGTCTTCTGCGACAATCGGACATTCTTTGGGCGGGTAAATGATGAGACGACCTCCACTTAAACCTTTACCCACATAGTCGTTGGCTTCACCTATCAGTTCAATCGTCACCCCCTGTGCAACAAAAGCCCCAAAACTCTGTCCAGCGTAGCCAACAACTTTGATATGAATCGTATCTTCTGGTAGTCCTGCATGCCCATAACGTTTCGCAATTTCGCCCGATAACATGGCACCGAAAGTCCGATTATAATTATGAATAGGCATTTCGATTTGGACTGGAGTACGGTTTTCGATGGCAGACTTCGCTTGTTTAAGGAGGGTTTGATCCAGGGCTTTTTCTAAGCCATGTTCTTGTACTTCACAGTTATAAACTGCTACACCAGGACCCATTTCGGGTTTATATAAAATACGTGAAAAATCAAGCCCTTTAGCTTTCCAGTGCGAAATGGCTCGGCGCATATCTAACTTATCGGAGCGTCCAATCATTTCATTAATAGTACGGAAACCGAGTTTTGCCATCCATTCGCGGATATCTTCGGCTAAGAACGTGAAGAAATTCACCAGATATTCTGATTTTCCCGTAAAACGCTTGCGTAATTCAGGATCCTGCGTGGCAACCCCTACCGGGCAAGTGTTAAGATGACATTTCCGCATCATAAGACAGCCCAAGATAATTAAGGCACTGGTTGCAAAACCAAATTCATCTGCTCCCAAAAGAGCGGCAATAATGACATCACGCCCTGTCCGTAACCCTCCATCCGTCTGCACGGCAATGCGTCCCCGTAATTTATTCAATACCAGGGTTTGATGGGTTTCCGCTAAACCAATTTCCCAGGGGGAGCCTGCATGTTTAACCGAAGTAATTGGGCTGGCACCGGTGCCACCTTCATAGCCGGAAATGGTGACATGATCAGCATGGGCTTTGGAAACGCCGGCGGCTACCGTGCCGACTCCGATTTCAGAAACGAGTTTGACACTAATCCTAGCTTGTGGATTGACATTTTTTAAGTCGTGAATGAGTTGGGCTAAGTCTTCGATTGAGTAAATGTCATGATGAGGGGGCGGTGAAATCAGCCCGACCCCAGGCGTGGAATGACGAACTCGTGCGATGGTTTTATTGACTTTATGACCAGGCAATTGTCCCCCTTCACCTGGTTTCGCGCCTTGTGCGATTTTAATTTGAATATCATCGGCATTAACGAGATATTCGGTTGTGACACCAAATCGTCCGGAAGCAACTTGTTTAATCGCAGAACGCTTAGAATCCCCATTGGGCATTGGAATATAACGTTCCGGTTCTTCCCCCCCTTCACCGGTATTCGATTTACCACCCAGGCGATTCATGGCGATAGCTATCGTCGTATGCGTTTCATAAGAAATAGAACCATAAGACATTGCCCCGGTCGCAAAGCGTTTAACAATTTCTGAAACAGGTTCGACTTCTTCCAAAGAAATCGGTTCAGCAGCCAGTTTAAAGTCAAACAAGCCGCGCAATGTTAATAGATGCTCATTTTGATCATTGATTTCATGAGCATATTCATCATATAAAGTACGATCATTGCGACGGGTGGCTTGTTGTAATTTGCTGATGGTTTGGGGTGTCCAAGCGTGGTTTTCGCCGCGTACCCGATAGGCATATTCTCCACCTACATCCAGGGCATTGCGATACAAGGGTGCCTGACCATAAGCCAAGCGATGTTTTTGTACGGTTTCTGCCGCAATTTCAGCTAAACCCACCCCGGCAGTTTGACATTTCGTACCGGTGAAATAGCGTTCAATAAAATCATCCTTCAAACCGATGGCATCAAAAATCTGGGCACCACAATAAGATTGATAAGTGGAAATGCCCATTTTTGACATGACTTTCAATAAGCCCTTATTGATAGCTTTAATATAGCGTTTATGCACTTCTGATTCGGTCAGTTTTTCCGGCAAGGTAGATCGAATAGCAGATAGTGTATCAAAAGCCAAATAAGGATTAATTGCTTCGGCACCGTATCCAGCGAGCAAACAAAAATGTTGAACTTCCCGTGCTTCGCCGGTTTCTACCACTAAGCCAGATTGAGTGCGTAAGCCCTCCTTGATCAAATGATGATGGACGGTTGAAGTGGCTAATAGGGCTGGAATAGCAATATGATCTGTATCCATGCCGCGATCAGATAGAATTAAAATATTATTACCTTGCAGCACCGCTTCTTCAGCTTCATGACACAGTTGTTTTAGGGCCGGTTCCATACCCTCTGCCCCCTGTTCAGCACTATAGTGCATTTTCAGCGTTTTAGTACGAAATGCTCCATCAGTGCGAGTTTCAATACGGCGTACTTTTTCCAAATCAATATTGGTCAAAATGGGTTGATGCACTTCTAACCGTTTATGGGTAGGTCCCTGGTTAAGTCCTAACAAATTAGGGCGTGGTCCAATCATTGAAATTAAGGACATCACCAATTCTTCTCGAATGGGATCAATCGGTGGGTTAGTGACCTGGGCAAAATTTTGTTTAAAATAGTCGTACAACATCCTGGGGCGATTTGATAAAACAGCCAGGGATGTATCAACCCCCATAGAACCTATCGGATCTTGCCCCCCAATCACCATGGGTATCAAAAAGAATTTTAAATCTTCTTGGGTATAACCGAAAGCTTGTTGTCGATCTAAAAGTGTCTCCTGACAGGGTGGCATCGCAGCCACTTCAGGGGGTAAATCTTCCAGGATAATTTGCGTTTTATCTAACCAGGCTTGATAGGGGGCACTATTCGCTAACTGCGATTTTAACTCCGCATCATCAATGATACGCCCTTGCTCAGTATCAATTAAAAACATTTTGCCTGGCTGTAAACGCCACTTTTTGATGATTTTTGCAGGCTCAATCTCAAGAACACCCATTTCCGATGCCATGATAACCATATCATCATCGGTGACTAAATAACGGGCTGGACGTAAACCATTTCGATCTAAAGTGGCTCCAATTTGACGACCGTCGGTGAAAGCCACCGCTGCTGGACCATCCCAGGGTTCCATTAAGGAAGCACGATATTCATAAAAGGCACGACGTTTTTCATCCATTAAAGGATTATCAGCCCAGGCTTCAGGAATCAATAACATCATGGCTTCCGCTAAGGAATAGCCTCCTGCGACAAGTAATTCCAAGGCATTGTCAAAACAAGCAGAGTCAGATTGTTTTTCAGCAATTAATGGCCATAATTTATTCAAATCATCACCAAGCAACGATGAAACCATAGAATGACGACGTGCTGCCATCCAATTCACATTACCGCGCAAAGTATTGAATTCACCATTATGGCAAATCATGCGGAAAGGTTGGGCTAAATCCCAAGTTGGGAAAGTATTCGTCGAAAATCGTTGATGAACTAAAGCTAATGCCGTTACCATACGCTTATCGTGCAAATCAGGATAGTAGATACCCACTTGATTAGCCAACAACATACCTTTGTATAACAAAGTACGTGAAGAAAAAGAAGGCATATAAAAATGGGCAAGATCAAGCTTCAATTCACGTTCAACCGTATGTTTAATGATTTTGCGAATAACAAACAGTTTACGTTCAAATGTCTCCTGATCGACGCAATTATCTCCTTTTTTGACAAATACTTGTCGAACAACCGGTTCAACGACTTTAACGCTTTCACCTAAGCATTCATTATTCGTGGGTACATCTCGCCAGCCTAATAAAACTTGCCCTTCGTCAGCAATGATTTTAGCCATTATATTTTCACAAGCCACACGATTTTCAGCCTGGCGTGGCAAAAATATCATGCCCACCCCATATTCACCTTGCGGTGGCAAGGGCGTCTTAAAAGCAGTAGTACACACCTCGCGCAAAAACGCATCTGGTGTTTGGATAAGCATTCCAGCCCCATCACCCACCAGCGGATCGGCACCGACAGCCCCCCGATGGGTCAAATTTTCCAGGATTGTTAAACCTTGATTGATAATTTCATGGTTTTTATGTCCTTTAATATGAACAATAAAACCAATTCCACAAGCATCGTGTTCATTTTGTGGCTCATAAAGTCCTTGTTTAGGTGGCAAGGCGCCGTGACTCATTAGCTTTACTCCAGAGTTAAGAAATTAAAGTAAATTTAAAATATTGGAAATACATAAGATTTCAATTATAATTGTAACTACTCAGCCTTAGCGTGTTAGATAGAAATCCGATTTTTTTGAAAAATCGTATTTCTTAGCGTAGCAGTTAATAATTAATTATTAACCATTAATTATTAATAATAAAAGGTAATTCTAATTCTAATTATTAATTTGTAATACTAATTCAATATTAAGAATATACTGATAACTCAATATGAAAAATGTCAAGCCCTTTGTTATTCACGCCCTGGAATTAGGACCGATGGATAATTTTGTCTATCTGATTCAAGATCAAAGTTCCAAACGAGCGGCAGTCGTCGATCCCGCCTGGGAAGTACCTAAAGTGGTTATCCTGGCACAACATCAAGGTTTTCAAATCACTGATATTTTGCTGACTCATAGTCATCATGATCATACCAATGGATTAACGGAGCTTTTAAAAACATACGATGCACAAATTCATTTATTAAAAGCCGAGGCAGAATTTTCGGGGCATCAATTGGAAAAAGCGAGTTTACATGACGATGGTGATACGATTCAACTGGGTAAAACTCAGATTACCGTTTTGCATACCCCTGGACATACGCCCGGTTCCGCTTGTTATTATCTTAATGGGCATTTAATGACGGGGGATACCTTATTTATATCAGGTTGTGGACGTTGTGATTTAGAAGGCAGTTCCCCGGAGCAAATGTACCATTCTTTAAAAAAAATCGGTACGAGTTTACCACCACAGACAGTTATACACCCAGGACACCATTACGCCTCGCAACCTTCTTCTACCCTGGCGGAACAATTAAAGAATAATCCGTTTATGCAGTTTGATAATGTAACGGATTTTTTGCATTACCGTATGGGAATTTGAATAAATTATACTTGATATTGTGGTATAATAATATCTTTTTAAGCACTTATGTTAGTATGAATTTAATGAAATTCTCAAGAAATCCGATTTTTGAAGAAAAACGGAAACATCGAAAAGACTTACTTATTTTACGACCCAATCAAGGATACATAAACTTAAATGGTTCAATTTGCCAAAGAAATCCTGCCAGTTAATATCGAAGATGAAATGAAACAGTCTTACCTTGATTACGCGATGAGCGTTATCGTAGGTAGGGCATTACCGGATGTGCGTGATGGCTTGAAACCAGTGCATCGGCGTTCATTATATGCTATGCATGAATTGGGTAATGTTTGGAATAAACCTTATAAAAAATCTGCACGGATTGTAGGTGAAACTTTAGGGCGTTTTCATCCGCACGGTGATGCTTCGGTGTATAATACAATTGTACGTATGGCACAGCCGTTTTCTTTGCGTTATATGTTAGTGGATGGGCAGGGCAATTTTGGTTCAATTGATGCAGATAATCCTGCTTCAATGAGATATACTGAAGTCAGAATGTCGAAAATTGCCCATGAATTGTTAACAGATATTGATAAAGAAACCGTCGATTTTGCACCTAATTACGATGAATCTGAAATAGAACCGACTGTTTTTCCCGCACGTATCCCTAATTTATTGATCAATGGTGCCAGCGGCATCGCGGTTGGCATGGCAACCAATATTCCGCCCCATAATCTCCGTGAAGTCATTAATGCCTGTATTGCTTTAATTGATGAGCCCAATTTAACCATTGAAGACTTAATGAAGTTAATACCTGGTCCGGATTTTCCGACGGCAGGCATTATTTATGGACTTAAAGGAATCTTAGAAGGTTATCGTACCGGGCGAGGGCGCGTTTATATTCGCGCTCGTACTGAAATTGAGGGCGAAGAAGAAGGTAAACAAAAAATTATTGTCACCCAATTGCCCTATCAGGTGAATAAAGCCCGTCTCATCGAAAAAATTGCGGAATTAATCAAAGATAAAAAAATTGAAGGTATCACAGCATTACGTGATGAATCGGATAAAGATGGTATTCGTGTTGTCATTGAATTGCGGCGTGGTGAAATCGTTGCGGTGGTATTGAATAATCTTTTTCAACACACGCAATTGCAATCTGTGTTTAGTATCAATACTGTGGCACTGGTAGATGGGCAACCTCGTTTACTCAATCTTAAACAATTGCTGGAATTTTTTATTCGCCACCGGCGGGAAGTGGTGACGCGGCGTACTGTATTTGAATTACGTAAAGCGAGAGAAAGGGCACATATTTTAGAAGGTTTAGCGGTGGCGTTAAGCAATATTGACGCGATTATTGTGCTGATCAAGGCGGCTAAAAATCCGCAGGAAGCGCGAGTCAGTTTATCGCATCAAAGCTGGAAACCTGGGGTAGTGATCAAATTATTGCAATCGGCAGATACAGCCATTTCACGTCCTTCTGGACTTTCCCCTGAATTTGGTTTAAATAAAGCAGGTTATAGTTTATCAGATACGCAGGTACAAGCGATTTTAGAATTACGTTTACATCGTTTGACCGGTTTAGAGCAAGATAAAATCTTGGAAGAATTTCAAATCGTGTTAAATCGCATTCATGATTTGCTAGATATTCTTAATAATACAACTCGTCTGATGCAGGTAATACGCCTTGAATTAGAAGCGATACGTGATGAATATGGTGATGAGCGACGTACTCAAATTGTCTCAGAAGTTGCCGATCTCAGTATAGAAGATTTAATTACAGAAGAAAATGTCTTGGTAACTTTATCCCATGAGAGTTATATCAAAGCACAAGCACTGAGCAATTACTCCGCCCAAAGACGAGGGGGTAAGGGTAAAGCGGCAACACAAATGAAAGAGGAAGATTTTATTGATAAACTCTTTATTGCCAGCACCCATGACACTCTTTTATGCTTTACCAATTTAGGTAAAGTTTATTGGCTAAAAGTCTATCAGTTGCCCCAAGCCAGTCGCATATCACGGGGTAAACCAATTGTTAATTTATTACCGCTAGAAGAAAAAGAGCGAATTAATGCCATATTACCGATACGTGAATTTGTAGAAAATAAATTTGTTTTTATGGCAACAGCTAAAGGAACGGTGAAAAAAACAGCACTCTCCGGTTTTTCCCGCCCTCGTACTAATGGTATTATTGCAATCAATTTAGATGAAGACGATCAACTGATTGGAGTGGACATTACCGATGGACAACGTGATGTAATGTTATTTACTCAAAATGGCAAAGCAGTGCGTTTCATGGAAGAAAAAGTACGTGCTATGGGTAGAACCGCTCGTGGAATACGTGGTATCAGATTAGCCGAAGCAGATAAAGTCATTTCTTTGATTATCAATACAGGTGGTACCGTACTAACCGCTACTGTTAATGGCTTTGGTAAACGGACTTACATTGATAATTATCCAGTCAAAGGGCGAGGCGGTAAGGGCGTGATCGCGATTAAAACTTCTGATCGTAATGGTAAAGTAGTCAGTGCGGTGCAAGTGGAAGATGATGACGACATTGTATTGATCAGTAATTGTGGTACATTGGTACGCACCCCAGTTAATGGTATTTCCATTGTCAGTCGTAACACCCAGGGGGTTAACTTAATCCGTTTAGGAAAAAGCGAACAACTAGTTGGCTTAGATAGAATTTTGGACTTAGGTACTGAGGAAGAATCGTGAATTATGATCCAAAAACAATCAGTTGGATATTACTTATTATCGCTATCGTTTTGGAAGTAACCGGCACGATTTGTATGAAACTATCAGATGGTTTCACTAAATTAATACCCGTGATAGCTATGTTGACTTTTTATCTACTTGGTTTAAGCCTTTTAGCACTAACGCTGAAAATAATTGATCTCAGTATTGCTTATGCTGTGTGGTCTGGATTAGGAACAACATTAATAGCCATTGTAGGGATAGTGTGGTTTAAAGAACCGGTTAGCGCAATTAAAATTGTATCAATCAGTTTGATTGTTATCGGCGTTATTGGATTAAATTTAGGTAATGGTGGTCATTAAATGGGGAATGGGGAATGGCGAAACTTCATTCTTTCGTTAATTGGGAATTTTTAAAAACTAAGTTTTTTCGTAACGACTCATTAGCATGTTAGAAATACTATTTTTTCAAAAAATAGTATTTCTTTCTTTTAAAGATAAACAATGTCAAAATTTTGTGTATAATAAAAAAATTGAGTTTTGAACTTTTTAGAAACCCCGTTTTTTAAAAACTGGGTTTTTGGCATCACTAACAACTTTAAAAACTACATTTTTTTAGCGTCTCTAAAGGGCAATAAAAGTAAAAAAACAGGATAGCTAGATGTCCAACCTAACCCCTACGTCAATTATCGTACCCACTTATAAGGAGGTAGAAAACCTACCAAAATTAGTGGAACGCATTGATCAAGTAAGAAGTCAGTACCCTGACTTGGCAATAGAGTTGCTCATCATGGACGATGACAGCGGTGATGGTACTGAACAGCTTGTTGAGTTGAAACAACCGTGGATACGTCTGATTGTTCGCAAGGAAAATCGTGGTTTAAGCCAAGCCGTCATTGATGGATTGGAACAGGCAAAACATGAATTTCTTGTAGTCATGGATGCAGATTTAAGCCATCCACCGGAAAAAATTCCAGAAATGATTCAACACTTAAAAGAAGGGGCAGATTTCGTAATGGGTTCACGTTATGTTCCTGGAGCATCAACGGATGTTGATTGGGGGATGTTTCGTTGGCTCAATAGCAAAGTAGCAACATTATTGGCTCGCCCCTTAACCAATATTAAGGACCCCATGTCTGGTTTTTTTGCATTGCATCGAACAACTTTTGAAGAAGGCAAATACGCACTTAATCCTATTGGTTATAAAATTGGATTAGAGTTGCTGATCAAATGTGATTGTCAAAATGTTCAGGAAATACCCATTCATTTTGCAGATCGACAATATGGTGAAAGTAAACTCTCATTCAAAGAACAGTTGCGATATATCCAACATTTGCGCCGTTTGTTCATTTACCGCTACAGCCTCGGAACGCAGATGGCACAATTTGCCGTAGTGGGTACGTCTGGTGTATTCGTCAATTTATTTGTTCTAACTATACTTATATGGTTTAACGTTACCGTTGAACTCGCTGTTGCTGTCGCCATTGCTGTATCAATGGTAACCAATTTTGTTTTGAATCGCCGCTTTACCTTTTCTTATGCTCGCGACGGTTCGATTATAAAACAATTCTTAGGATTTATAGGGGCTTCATCCGTAGGGGCAGTGGTTAATTATGCCATAACACTTTATATGCTGGCATTGATACCAACCCTTATACCACAGTTAGCCGCTATAGTAGGTATTCTTGCGGGTATGTTCTTCAATTTTGCTATCAACAGACTTTTTGTGTTTAAGGATAAATGATGTCAACCCCATTTTCTTGGTTCTCCACACGTAATACAGGCCCCGCACTGATTATATTAATTATAATCGTGGCAGCCTCAATCCTCAGTGCGGCGATGTTTCTACCCCAGCAGACACTTTGGGTTGATGAAACTACTCAAATGAGTGGATTAACTTTAAACCCTATTGAAGTTATCAGGTGGCTAACCAGTGGGAAAGACGCTAGCCAATATGGATTCGGTGTACCACCTGATCGCATGCCCCCCTTCAGTTATTGGGTAGGTTGGGGATGGTCAACAATTTGGGGCTTGAGCGAAACAGCTATGCGCTGGTTGGGTGTGATATTAATGGCAATTGCTGTGGGAGTAATTTTTGTCACCGCTTATAAGACATGGGGGTTAGGTGCTGCAACCGTTGCCGGTTTTCTTTTTGGCTTGTCACCCAACGTGTTGGTAACATCCGTAGAAATACGTGCTTATCCATTGTTCTTACTACTTTCTGCCTGTAGTTTTTGGTTTTTTACCCGTATATTAGCTCAACCTGATAAATATCGCTGGCAACATATTGCTGGACTTTTACTGTCCTTAGTTTTAGCCATGTATACCCATTTTTATGGGGTCGTGCTTGCGGGTGCGTTGTTAAGTGCTTGTTTATTAGTGGTTTGGTATGCTAAGGGTCGCAGCTGGCCCATTATTATCAGTATTGGTATTGTGGGTATAGCCATGTTAGGTTTAATACCTTTTGTGCTAACAGCCTTTTCATTTTCACATAGTGCGACGGAAAAGAATTACCTATATAGTATTGTACGTTTACTCTATCGTTTATTTGTACACCCCACCATGGCAGTCAACCAAATGGCAGTAGGGATTGCGCTAATATCTGCCATTATTCTAGGCTTATTAGCCATACCTAGAAAAAAAGATAACACTGTTCAGAATGGGATATGGCTGGCTCTAATAGTGGGATTTATGACGGTAGTGACAGCTAATTTTGTGTTTTCATCATTTGGTGCAACCGCACCAAGTTATAATAGTTGGATGCTACCTGGTGTTTATTTGCTGCTGGCAGGTGGGTTAGCGGTTACATATCAACGAAGTTTACGCAAATTAGCGATAATTGCCGCTGTGTTATTAATTGGTGCTAATGGATTTGCGACAAGCCAATTAATTATTCATGGTGAATACTTTGCTCACGGCCCCCATCAAAAAATTGCGAACTTGATACGTCATTTAGGTTCTGATAAAGTGTCTATTGTTTATGAAAATTCTAATGTGCCGATTGGATATTTCCCACTCCGTTATGAATTTGGTAGTCAATTACCTCAATACCTACATGAATCAGATGACAGCGGAAAAATTAATGTATTGAGGCTACTGAAGAAAGCAACCAGCGTTGAACCCACAACACTGACATCGCCTTTTGTGCTAGTCATTCGCGCACGGGCACAATATACTAAAGACCTTGTACGGCAAATTCATTATGGTGATAAGGCAACACCTGATGGTGTGGTTTCGCTTGCCTTTAAACAGTCTGAAAATTGGCAACTTATTGAGAATCATTTGTTCGTTGCCTTTGTCGCAGCTGATGTCGTAATTTTTGAGCAAATAATCTCACCGTAATTGCATAAATCAAAATTCCCTTAGTTAATAACCATGAGGGAGGATTTATCTCTCATTCAAACAATTAATATACAATATATGAAAAAAGCTACCATTGTACAACGGCTATTTATCGCAGCCTTACTTGCTTCTATTGTTTTTTTAGGTGTTGTTTATGGGATGGCTGCCCATAAGTTACAATTATGGCCGTATTGGCTATTTCGGGATTCCTACATGTCAGCTAAGGCATTGTATAGTAGAATAAAACCCTTTGAGCCTCCTTACTTCAGGACTCACCATAAAAATATCGGCATATCTCGATACAATAAAGAAAAAGCCTATAACGGTTTGACATTATTTACTTCTAGTCATGCCCAGAAAGCTTTTCTGATATCTATGGAGGGTCAGATTATGCATGAATGGCACCTGCCGTTCTCCAAAGTCTGGTCCAATCCTCCCCAAACACAATTTCCAGCATCAGACGATCAAATTCGTTTTAGGAAGGCTCATCTTTACCCAAACGGTGATCTTCTTGCTATTTATACAACAACTAGAGATACGCCTTGGGGATATGGGCTTGTGAAAATGGACAAAGGTTCCAAAACTATTTGGAAATATGCAGAGCGTGTACATCACGATGTTGAAGTTGGTAGTGATGGTAAAATTTACACGCTCATTCACGAAATTGTGACCGATAAAATTCCAGGAATAAATGCTAAACCGCCTATGATTGAAGATAGTCTTGTTGTTTTATCCCCCAATGGGCAAGAACTTAAGAAGCTTTCGATTACAGAGGTATTTCGTCATTCAGATTTCTCTGGCGTTTTGAAGCTGCTGGAGCCAGATCAAAAGGGTGACGTGTGGCATACGAACTCAGTAGAAGTTCTTGACGAGCAACTGGCTGATCGCTTTACTTTTTTAGAGAAAGGTCAGGTTTTGGTCTCTATGAGAAACATCGATATCATAGCGGCTGTCGATATAGATAAGGAACGGGTTGTGTGGGCTATTCGGGGGCCATGGCATAGGCAACATGATCCTGATTTCCTTCCGAACGGAAATATGCTCATATTCGACAATCGTGGCTATTACAACAAAGGTGGACTATCTCGAGTCATAGAGTTTAATCCTACAACCATGGAAATTATCTGGCAATATACTGGTAACGAGAAAGATATTTTTTATAGTTGGGCAAAGTCTTCACAGCAAAGGCTATCAAACGGCAATACACTTATTACTGAGTCCAATGCAGGACGAATATTTGAAGTGACGCGAGATAAAGAGGTGGTATGGGAATTTATGTCTCCTTTTCGTAATCCAGATGACAATGAGTTTGTGGCACCTATTTTCTGGGCCCAGCGCTTTCGTCTTGATTTTCTCAATTTTGAATTTTCTACCCTTAATCAAAATTCCCCTTAGCCATGAATTTAGGGGCGTGGCAACAAATAACCTACGCAATAGCTGTGACGACACCTGCGTTTTTTCAATTTAGTTTCTGTTTGCGTAGGTTATTGGTGGCAAAGTTCCTTATCTCTCGCTCAAACAATTGAGGTACAATAAATATATGAACAAAGGTATTGTTAGACAATGGCTATTTATCATAGCCTTACTTGTTGCAGTTGGTTTTTTAGGTGTTGTTTATGGTATGGCAGCTCATAAGTTAAAATTATGGCCATTTCTGCAATTTCGGGATGCCAACATGGCAGCTAAAGCATGGTATCAGAAAGTAAGACTTCCCGATCTCTATGGTCCGCCTCGCTACTTTAAAATTTCCAAGCAAAGTGGTATATATCGTTATAATAAAGAAAAAGCCTATAATGGTTTTACCTTGTTTTCGAGTACCTATAGACAAAAAGCCTTTTTGATATCAATGGAAGGTCAGATTGTACATGAATGGCACTTACCCTTTTCCACTGTTTGGACAGAGCCTCCGCCCCACATAAGATCGCTACTACCAGACAAAGCAATCTCTTGGAGAAATGTTCACCTTTACCCAAACGGTGATCTGCTTGCCATTTATACTGTGTTTGGAGATACCCCATGGGGATATGGACTTGTGAAAATGGATAAGGATTCCAAAATGATTTGGAAATATGCTGGACGTGTACATCACGATGTCGATGTTGGCAGTGATGGCAAAGTTTATGTACTCACTCATAAGTTTGTTACTGAAAAAATTCCAGGAATAAAACGGCTACCACCTCTAATTGAAGACGGTATTGTGGTTCTTTCCCCTGATGGGCAAGAACTCAAAAGCGTTTCGATTTCAGATGTATTTCGTGACTCTGAGTTCTCAAGCATTTTGAGATTGCCCTCAGAAGCAGGAGATATAGCAGGTGAACTATGGCATGCGAACACAGTGGAAGTGCTTGACGATAAAATGGCTGAGCAATTTCCTTTTCTTGAGAAAGGTCAGATTTTGATCTCTTTGAGAAATATTGATACCATAGCTGTTGTTGATCTAGAGAAGGAGCAGGCAGTATGGGTTCTTCGGGGGCCTTGGCATAGGCAACATGATCCTGATTTTCTTTCAAATGGAAATATGCTCATCTTTGATAATTATGGTCATTATCATAACAAAGGGGGATGGTCTCGAGTCATAGAATTTAATCCAATAACCATGGAAATCGTGTGGCAATATACGGGTAACGAGACAGACATTTTTTATAGTAGCCTCAGAGGTTCTGTGGAAAGGCTACCAAATGGCAATACGCTTATTACTTCTTCCCATCAGGGACGAATATTTGAGGTCACACAAGCGAATGAGATCGTTTGGGAATTTATCAGTCCACTGCGAGCCCCGGATGACGATCAGTATGTGGCAAGCCTTCATTGGGGGCAACGATTTCATCCGGATTTTCTAAATTTTGAATTTTCTAATAATCTGAAGCAAGATTAAGGAACTTTATAAAATGACTAAAAGTACGATTATACAACGCCTATTTGTCGCAGCTTTAGTGGTTTCTGTTGGTTTTTTAGGTGTTTTTTTCGGAATGATCGCCTACAAATCCCAATTATGGCCATATCCATTATTTCGAGATGCCTATAAGGCCGCTCAAGCATGGTATGTAAGACTAACGCCTTATGAGCCACCTTATGTTAAAACTGACCAAAAAAGCGGTATTTTTAGGTATGATAAAGAAAAAGCCTATAACGGTTTGACATTATTCACTTCTGGTCATGCTCAAAAAGCTTTTCTTATCTCTATGGAAGGTCAGATTGTGCATGAATGGCATCTGCCTTTTTCTAATGTTTGGCCAGATCCGCCTCACATCGCATATCCGCTACCGGACGCTTCCATTTATTGGAGAAATGCTCATCTTTATCCAAATGGTGACTTGCTAGCGATTTATATTTCCAATGGAGATACGCCTTGGGGATATGGACTCGTGAAAGTGGATAAGGATTCCAAACTGATTTGGAAATATGCAGCGCGTGTGCATCATGATGTTGGGGTTGGTAGTGATGGCAAGATTTACACGCTCACTCACGAGATTGTTACCGAAAAAATTCCGGGGGTGAAATTGTCACCACCTCTAATTGAAGACTATATTGTGGTTCTTTCAGCAGCAGGGCAAGAACTCAAGAGACTTTCGATTTCAAAAGCGTTTTTTAATTCAGAATTCACAAGTGTTTTGAGGAAAGGACCGATAGAAAATCGACAGGGTGATCTATGGCATACAAACACAGTAGAAGTGCTTGACAAACAAATTGCTCATCAGTTTCCTTTTCTAAATGAAAATCAGGTTATTGTTTCTATGAGAAACATTGATACCATAGCGGTTATCGATCTAGAACAGGAACGTGTGGTGTGGGCAATTCGTGGTCCATGGCATATGCAACATGATCCAGATTTTCTTCCAAATGGAAATATACTCATATTCGATAATCTTGGTCATCACGGTAAAGGTGGATCATCCAGGGTTTTAGAATTTAACCCAACGACCATGGAAATATTATGGCAATATACTGGTCATGAGAAAGATATTTTCTTCACTGCTGCTAAGGGCGCACAACAAAGGTTACCTAACGGCAATACGCTTATTACTGCGTCTGCTCAGGGGCGAATATTTGAAGTGACGCAAGAAAAGGAAGTGGTGTGGGAATTTATAAGCTTGTTCCGTGCCAGAAAGAACAATCAGCTAGTGGCAAATGTTCATTGGGGACAACGATTTCATCCTGATTCTCTCAGTTTTGAATTTAACTTGAAGTAACTGGCGTTTTGCGGCGGGCTTCAAAAGGGCGAACGATGTGTTCGCCCCCATATTAATAAGATGTATGTTCTGTAGGGGCTGATCTGTCTGCCCCCTTTATTTAAGCACAAGGTTTAATAACTTCACAGAGGTATGACATGAAAGTAGAAAATAGTTGTGGTATAAAAACAAGGGGCATTACGCTCTTAACCGTTACTGCGGTATTAAGTTTTCCCCAAATTGCAATGGCTTATGTTGGTCCTGGTGCAGGATTAACCCTTATCGGTTCTCTCATTGGGTTGGTGATTGCCATTCTCACAGCCCTGGGTATAATACTGTTTTGGCCGGTGCGTGCCCTTATTAGGCGGATACGGGGAAAACAGCCTACCAAGGAATCAGAAAACGTTTCCGAAAACGTTCAAGAAACTTCGCCTGAGTCTGTGAACAAAAAGAAATAATTGCTATTACTCACTCCAATAACTTGCAAGCAAGATTAAAACATGGGTATTTTCGATATATTTTCACCTTTTTTTTCATGGTTTGATGCCATATTGGAATATGCGTTGCCTCCAATGGCTAGATTGGTTTTTTGGGGAATTGTGGCATCAATTCTTACAATGTGGCTATACGTGCTTTTTTCATCTCAAGGAAAACTATCCAGGATAAAGACGGAAGCCGCCGAGACAAAGAAAGCCCTTAACGAATATGACGGCGATTTTAAAGGTGCTTGGCAACTTATTCGTCGAACATTGAGCCTTTCTTTAAAACAAATTGGTCTTGCGCTAGGACCTACTATCCTTGCATCCCTACCTGTGCTTTTTATGCTTGTGTGGCTAGGGACAGCATATAATTATCGCTTGCCAGAAGCTGGGGCAATAATCGATATCAAAACATTTCCTGCCTCGGCAGAGGTGCAGTGGCATCCCCAAGCAAAGCAGGGCGTTGAAGAAAGTCAATGGCAAATTTCTTGGCCTGCGTCCGATGAGCAAGTCTGGTTGCGTGATTCAACCAATCAAGTCATTGCTACTTTCCCTCTATCAGAATCCATTCCAATTCTACATAAACGTCAGTGGTGGAATGTACTATTTGGTAATCCAATCGGATACATTCCAGAAGGTTCGCTCCTGGAAAGAGTGGAGATAGCATTGCCTGAAAATAAGTACATTAAAATGGGTCCTGAATGGATGCATTCGTCAGAAGCTGTTTTCTTGCTGGTTGTGGTTATAGGTTCCCTCGCGATAAAACTCCTTTTTCGTATTCATTGACTTTGAAACAATGTAATCTCATGAAGAAGAACAACAATATTTTTCAGGTACAGAAATGGGTTGATTTTCTGGGTGGATTTATTGACAGGACAAAAGGTTTTTGGGTGCGCCTTGGCAACTTGGAATCTAAGTTTCTCAAGGAGGAAATGAGCCAGGTACGGATAGAAAAGCCTATTTATGTCAGTGGACTTGCCCGTGCTGGTACGACGATACTCCTAGAAATATTGTCGCGCCACCAAGGAGTCGTGTCGCACCAGTATAAAGACTATCCACCCATTTATACACCCTTTTGGTGGAATTGGTTATTGGCTCGTATGCTTACGCGGAAAGTCAAGCCAATTGAGCGGGCGCACCGCGATGGGATCCTCGTTACCCCAGATAGCCCTGAGGCGATGGAAGAAATTCTTTGGATGACTTTTTTTCCGAATGTACATAATCCTGCGAACAGCAATATTCTCGATCAAAGTACGAATAATCTGAAGTTTGAAAGTTTTTATCATAATCACATTCGTAAATTGCTGTTGCTGCGGAACGGAAACAGATACCTTGCCAAAGGAAATTACAATATCACACGGCTTGAGTATATTTTGAAACTATTTCCAGATGCGCGATTTGTGATACCCGTTCGCCAACCGGTTAATCACATCGCCTCACTCATCAAGCAACATACGCTATTCTGCGAAGGTATTAAAGAAAGCCCACAAGCACTTAAACATTTGCAGAGAATAGGTCATTTTGAATTTGGATTGGATATCCGTCCCATAAACATTGGCGATAAAACCAAAGAAATTATGACCTTATGGGAAAATAAACAAGATGTCCAAGCGTGGTCTAGTTATTGGAGCCAACTCCACGGATATCTCGCGGACCGATTGGAGGCTAATCCGAACCTGCGAAAAGCATCAATGGTTGTTCGCTTTGAAGATTTTTGTGAATCACCGGAAGTAACTATTAAAGCCCTTATGGATCATTGTTGTTTGGGAGAAGGGCAGGAAGTGGTGCGTGAATTTGCAGGAAAAATAAAATTGCCCTCTTACTATAAACCTGATTTTTCAGAAGAAGAGATCAACACAATAAAGCAGGAAACTAGCCAAACTGCCCAACGGTTTGGATATTGATTTTCATAAGGTGTATAACCTGACAGGTTTTAAAAACCTGTCAGGTTTGGGTGATAACCGTTTCGGAAATGATTAAAACTTTATTCCCTATTATTTTGACACGATAAACCGATCATAGTCATCGCCAGCAGCAATGGCATGGGTTTGTTCAACCTGGTAACTGTTATCGGGATGATTAAATTGTTCCACATAAAATGTGGGAGTCAAAGCGGGTTTGTTACGAATATCAACTTTCCAAAGTAAATGTACTAAACCCAATGTTGCCCCCATTGCCAAAAATGACATATTTTTATCATCCGTAGGGGGGTACATGCGCCTAAATCCAACTCCTTCATAAGAATTGTACACGCGCACAATAAGCTCTTGTTCGGAATCCATTTTTTCTACGCGATAGATTCCCCACCCTAACATATTGATAACAGCTATCATACTGTGTAACCAGTCTTCTTTGGTTTCACACATTGCTACTACAACGTTATACCACTCAGGGCTATTCATTATCCTACCAAAAGTATTAAATGCACAAACATGCCCTGCTTGAATGAACATTTCTTTGCTATCGGCTGCTGGCACACCCGCATCACGCAAAGCAAAATAAGTTTCATAGCTAACCCGATTGTAGTAACCCATAAACTGATTAGTGAGTATAGCGCCAAAAACTTCAATTAAGCCTGTTTCATCTGGACCGTATTGACCGTATAAAGGAACTGTTTTTAAACCTGCGATGATTTTTTCTTCATCAACACGAGTGCTAAAATCTTGACAGCCTTCAAAGGCAAAACGCTCAGGAATAGTCGTTTGTAATTCAAAGGTGCGAGTCAGGTAGTTTTCTACCTTTATAGCTTCATCAAACACCATAAATTTATCTTTGGGCGCACCTAATAGTTTACATTCGGTTTCTTCCACCCTTTTTTCTAGCAATCCTTGCAGATAACCACTTGTAAAATAACAATTTTTTTGCGGTTTACTATGGAGACATGAAGTTTTACCATAATGTGAATGGGGCGTTTCCCAGGTATTATCATTCAGTTGCTGAAGCATACCAAAGCCACAGTAGGCAAATTCATGCAATAAATCAAGTTCACTGTAGCCACGCTGTTTCAACAACTGAACCAATGCCGTCACGGAATCTGTCAATAAACGTTCTGGATTGTGATCGCCCATGCCTTGCGTTAATAACACGGTCATTTGTAAATAGGCATTATAATAATTACAATGATAAACATGACTGAGTCCACCAATGACATTATGTCCACCGATAGTTGTGATTTGAGGGTGTTTATCAATATTCCCGAAATGGCTCATGCCGGACTCTCCTGTACTTCAGGTCTCATTCTTAAAAAGCCCTTGATTTTGCTGAAAAAACCTGTGGTACGGGTTCGTGATGAGGGGACGAGTTGATGAATATCCGCTTTTTCAGGTTGTGATTCTTGTATTATCACTAAGGCACGGATTTCTTCAGTCATCCTGGCATTAAAATGTTGCTCAAAAATTTCATGCAAAGCAATCAATTGAGCATCATTCAGTTCAATGGTTTCGCGCTTAAAATTGACATAAGCGTTGGTTTTTAGGGCGAACAAAATGCCCAATTTACTTGCAATCAATGCATGTTCAATTTCTATAAGCCCTTGTTTTGTTCGGTTAGTATTGAGCGCATATAATAATGCTCCCATATTAATAGTATAGAGATTTTTCTCGATCATGAGGTTTGCTCTCCAAAGTTTATAAGGGCATTCGCGGTGATCTGCCCTTACAGTGCATGATATAAATAGATTCACGTCAGGGCGAACATCAGTATTCACCCTGTGAGACTAAAAAAATATAATCTATAATCTTTTGTTATATAGACTGTCTTAAAAAAATCAATAATTTTAAGTATATTAGAATATTCTTATTCTCTAATAGCTAGTCTTTAACCTGAAAATCATCATCACATTATGCAAGCACTTTGGCTAGAAAATAACCGATTAACTTATCGAGATAATGTTCCAAAGCCTAAGTTACTTCACGAACAAGCCGATGAAGCCCTGGTGCGTGTCCATCTTGCCGGGATTTGTGCAACCGATTTGGAATTAGTGAAAGGCTATTACCCTTATACTGGTATTTTAGGTCATGAATTTGTGGGTGAAATTGTAGAAACAGCGCAAGCACCTGAGCGAATCGGGGAACGGGTCGTGGGAGAAATCAATGCCGCTTGTGGAATCTGTCATACTTGTCTCAGGGGGCAAGCGACACATTGTGAACAGCGCACCGTGTTAGGCATTGTTAATCGGGATGGTGCATTTGCAGAATACTTGCGTCTGCCTTTAAAAAATTTAATAACTGTTCCCGCGTCTATTTCGGATGAAGCAGCTGTTTTCACTGAACCATTAGCTGCCGCTTTAGAAATACAAGAACAAGTGATAATCCGCCCTAGCGATCAGGTTTTAATTGTAGGTGCTGGACGCTTGGGGCAATTGATGGCACAAACTTTGGTATTAACAGGGTGCCATTTACAAGTGGTGGCGCGTTATGATAAACAACGGCAATTATTGTCAGCTTATCATATCTCCTGGGTTGATGAAAATGCTGTTCCAAGCAGGGCTTTTGATATTGTTATTGAAGCGACTGGCTCAATTGGCGGATTGACGCTTGCCCGTCAAGCGGTGCGCCCACGTGGTACGATAGTCCTTAAAAGCACTTTTAAAGGGGATATATCAATCAATTTTTCTACTTTAATAGTTGATGAAATCACATTAGTCGGGTCACGTTGTGGTCCTTTTGCACCTGCTTTACGTTTACTTGAAAAAAAATTAATTAACCCCATATTATTTATTGATGAACGTTTTCCCTTTGATAAAGTGTTATCAGCCTTTGAATGCGTCGTACTACCAGGTACGCTCAAAGTTTTATTGTATTTTAAGTAGGTACAAGTTTTTTAACATTTTTTTCAGATAGAAATCAGAGTTTTTCTAAAAATCGGATTTCTTGAAGGGGTTGAAACCCAGTTTTTGAATTGGTTTTTAATATCACTTAACTTTTTTAGGAGAAATACAATGGGTTGGTTTAGTTCAAGCAAAGCACCTACATCCGAAGACACATTTAGCAAACAAGAAGCTTTTTTAGCAATTGCGCTGGCAACATCGGCAGCCGATGGTAACATTGATGAATCAGAAGTCAAGGGCATTTTCGCCTATTTGCTGCAAATGAGAATGTACGACGGCTACACTGAGAAGCAAGTCAGTGAGATGTTCAATAAATTGGTTACGATACTGCAAAACGAAGATGTCGGTGGCTTGATTGCGATTGCTAAAAGCAGCTTACCGGATGAATTGCGTGAAACCGCTTTCGTTTGCGCCATTGACATTGCTCTAGCTGATGGTGTCATTGAAGATGGTGAAAAAGCTATGTTGGAAGAACTGCAACAAGTTATGGATGTCTCTGACGAAGTGGGTGCTAAAATGATGGAAGTGATGATGATTAAAAATCGCACTTAGTTCTGAAAAAACCCTGATAGGTTTCAAAAACCTGTCAGGTTTATACCACTACCTACCGCAAAACCCTTCCCTTGGTAATTAAATATGCCATCTCAATTAATAGATAAATTTAACCGAAAAATTACTTATGTACGCCTGTCAGTGACTGATCGTTGTGATTTTCGCTGTGTTTATTGTATGGGCGATAAAATGACTTTTTTGCCCCGCGTACAATTATTAACCTTGGAAGAATTAGAATGGTTAGGATGTGCATTTATAGAATTAGGTGTGACAAAAATCCGTATTACTGGAGGTGAGCCATTAATACGCACAAATATCTTACGACTATTTCAAGGTTTGGGTAAATTAAAGGGCTTAAAAGAACTCGTGTTAACTACCAATGCTTCACAATTGGTCAAAATGGCACAACCATTAAAAGAAGCGGGGGTTAAGCGAATCAATATCAGTCTTGATACTTTAAAAGCGGCGCGTTTTCAAAAAATGACTCGTACTGATAAATTAGAAAAGGTTTTGCGTGGTATTGATGCCGCGATTCAGGCAGGATTTAAACGTATTAAAATTAATGCGGTCGTTTTAAAAAACCGTAACCATGATGAAGTGATAGATTTAGTGCGATTTGCTGTTGATAAAGGGATTGACATCAGCTTTATTGAAGAAATGCCTTTAGGCGAAATTGGTGAACATGATCGTGCCGAAGCTTTTTACGCCAGCACCCAAATTCGTCAAGATATTGAAACCTCATTTACCCTACTCCCTAGTTTGGAAACGACGGCTGGACCCTCACGCTATTATAAAGTGATTGGTACGGAAACCCGCGTTGGTTTTATCTCTCCGCATAGCCATAATTTTTGCGATAGTTGTAATCGAGTGCGTGTGACAACAGATGGTCTTATGCTACTCTGTTTAGGGCAAGAACATTCGGTTGATTTACGGCGCATAATACGCGCTAACCCAGGTAATCTTATTCCCCTCAAACAAGCTATTGTCAATGCCATGGCGTTTAAACCCAAAAGCCATGAATTTGATTTTGATGAACAGCCAAAGATTTTACGGTATATGAATGTTACTGGTGGTTAATGTGATATCAAGAGCTGCAAAGCCATATAAGTTAAGCCAGGCGATAACGAAAGTTCGCCCCTACAATCATATAATACAGCGAGTTTAAAGCCGTTTTCTTCTGGAAACTTTTTTAAAAGGATGAAAAACATGGAAACTTTTAGTGCCATCGAAACACGTCGTGCAATCAAGCATTATGATCATGAACATCGAATGACAAAAGATGAAGTCAACAAATTGATGTCATTAGCCATGCTTTCCCCCACAGCATTTAATATTCAAAACTGGCGTTTTGTATTGGTGCAAGAACAGGAACTCAGAAAGAAAATTCGAGCAGCAGCATGGGATCAAGCTCAGGTGACAGACGCTTCTTTATTGGTAATTCTCTGTGCAGATATCAAAGCATGGGAAAAGCAACCCGCTCGTTATTGGAAAAATGCCCCAAAAGAAGCACAAGATTTTATTCTCCCTGCACTTGATCAATACTATCGAGGGCGGGAACAGGTACAACGTGACGAAGCCATGCGTTCCTGCGGTATTGCGGCTCAAACGTTAATGTTAGCCGCTAAATCAATGGGTTATGATTCTTGCCCTATGGATGGTTTCGATTTTGACGCGGTGGGCAAAGTGATAAATTTGCCAGAAGATCATCTAATTACCATGTTCGTTGTTATTGGCAAGGCTATCAAGGAAAATCAGCCACGTGGTGGTCAATTACAAATGGAAGATGTGGTGATCACTAACCATTTTTAGTCAGGTAGGGTGGGCAACGTCTTTTTCTTGCCCACTCTACAAAAAAATGACATCTAATTAATGATTCTGAAAACCCGACAAGAGCGTTTTAACAATTAATTAATAAACATGAAATCCGTTTTCGATCCTAGTTTTTGTCATAATGAAAGGGAAGTTGAAAGTAAATTAATTGTCAGTTATTTATTACCAAAGTTAGGTTATAGTCTAAAATTATGGCGGCAAGAACGTAAACTAAATCGGTTTCGTTTGGATTTTTCTGCTTATACCGATTCTGAGGTGAAAACTGATGTTGTGTTTGAAGCTAAACATCCAAATGAAAATCTGAATAACCATTTTCAGCAGTTAAAAGATTATATGTTGGAGTTGCAAATTCCTTATGGAATGTTGACAAATGGTAAAGAGATTATCATTTATCGAAATACAGGGAATAATATTCAACTGATTTTTCATTGTTGGGGGCGTAAAGTTAATGAAAATATTGATAAAATTAAGGCTTTAATTGGTAAAGAAACACTCGCAAAAGAGCTGAAATCAATAGGTAATAATATGAAAATCATTGCAGTTTATCATAATAAAGGTGGTGTCGGTAAAACGACAACGGTCGTTAACCTTGCGGCTACTTTTAGCAAGATGGGTAAAAGGGTGTTGGTGATTGATTTAGATAGTCAGGCTAATACTACTTTTGCTACGGGTTTGGTGAATTTCGAGGATGAAGAGAAGGATGACTTGAAAGATAGTTATGTTTATCATGTACTAAAATCACAGAAATTCTTTCCAATTTCAGAAATTGCTAGAACTTCTCGTTTTAGTAGCCATGAGATTGATGTAATACCTTCTCATATCTTATTGATGGAAAAGGAAAAAGAACTTTTTGAGGCAAAGTCAGTCATACGTCGCTTGATCAAAAAATTGGAGGTTGTTAAAGACAAATACGATATTATCCTTATTGATACTCCTCCTTCTTTGAACTTATATGCTGAAATAGCATTAATAACAACAGATTATTTATTGATTCCTTCCGATATGAAACCTTTTGCTAATGCAGGTTTAACAAATGTTCGTAAATTTATTGATAAAAATGACGAAACGAGAGATATGCTTAGTCGTGAGCCTATTAAAATTTTAGGGGTTTTACCTACTAAAGTATCAACCAATGCTAGATTTAGAAAATATACTCTACCAAAGCGTTTAGCGGTTCCAAAACGTTATGGATTTGAGGTAATGAATAGCATTATTTTTGAGAGAGATGATTTAGCAAAATGTACTGAACAAACAGTGCAACTAGAAGATATGGAAATACCTGAACCTAGATCTATCTTGGATTTTAATTCTCAGTCTGAGTCTGTAAATGAATTTCAAAAATTGGCTACTGAAGTTTTGGAAAAGGTATCTTAAATGAAAAAAATATCATCCTATACTGTGATGCTTGAGGAGATTAAATCTCCTGACACTCGTGCAAAATTTTCGGAAGCTGATTTGAACGAAGCTGCTGAACTCATTTTACAAATGGAAGGAGTAATTACACCGCTTATTTTGTTGGAAGTCGGAATAGACTCTTATTCCATTATTGAGGGTGATTTTGAATATTATGCTGCACTTAAAGCTGAAAAAATAGACCCTTTAAAATGTGAGGGAATTAACGCATATCTCATTGAATCTGAAGAAGAACTTCCTTTTTACCAACAACAGATTGCAATGTTTAGAAAACAATCTGTTGTAACTCCAGTAGAAAAGCCTGTTGAAAAAACGGGTGAATCAGAAAAAGAGCCCGCTATTTCAACTCAAACGAGTACTGTTGATATTCAACCGATAATGAATGTGATTAAAAACTTGAGTGAACAATTTACGGGCTTTGTTTCTCAACAAAGCAAACGGGATGCAGAAGTTGATAAAATTTTTAATGTTTTGCAGGAAGCAATTGCCAATATTTCAGTTGCACCGCTTGAAACAACGATTATTAGTCAGCCTGAAAAACAAACTGTTTTTGTCGCTGACTTTAATAATAAAGGAATTTCTGATTTTGAATTTGAAATTAAATTAAATAGAATTGGGATAACTGCTAGATTTACAACACCAATTCTTGCGGAAAGAGGAAAACGAACCTTAAACTCATTTGCAGATTTTAAAATTAAAGGTGTAGGTAAAGGAACTATTAATAAAATTCTTAATAACTGGTCTTAAACCATGCTCAAAAATTAACTTTAAAAACGAGAAAAGTTTTAAAAGCTCGCGTAGGGAGGGTAGCCAAACCCACCGCAATCGAAAAATGATTATTGAGGATAGGTGGGTTTTCTACCCACCCTACAACTAGCTATTTGATTTATTATAACTTAAAATTATTGATATCGTTTCAATTGGGAATTAAAAAAGAGGTGTGAAAAATTGACGAATGGTAGGCAAAAAAAAGGGGGGGTTCGCTATAGCGAAACCCACCCTACACTTGCTAAAACCTCAAGCCTCAATTATTCCATATCTATAGCATCATTCTTTGATAACAGTTTAGGAATATCAACATATATGGAGTAAAATAGTCAGAGAACAACGCTACCAAAAGAATTTGAAAACTTATGAATAACTCGAATTTTCGCGTCAACATGATTGTGATTTGGAATGACTCAGCAAAATCCGACATATCTATTGTTTTAATTGGGAATTAAAAAAGAGGTGTGAAAAATTGACGTTTGATAAAAGTGGCATTCTTCAGTATAAACAAATATTCAAAACCGCAAGTACTTCATTGATGAGTTGATACGGTGCAGATTCAATCAGTTTAACGTTTCTAGCCACATAATCAATAGATTTAACTTGATCAACCATAACAAAACCAGTGAGCGATGTTTCTCCTGATATTTTAACGTGAAATGGAATATCTCTGTCGGTATTGGTAATGGGACAAACAATCGCCAGTATGCTGGTTGAATAAGTCATTGCTTACAACCAAAGCCGGTCTTCTACCTTTTTGTTCATGCCCTGATTGTGGATCAAAGCTCAAAGCGACAAAATCTCCCTTCTTGGGTACATAACGTGCCATTTACCAAACCTCCTTGCCAACAGATTTTCCCCACTCTTCCTCGTGGGGATTATAGTCACTAGGCATTTGTGCCACCAATTCTGCTAAAGTGTATTTGCCTTTTCCTTGAACTGTGGGTTTGATAATAATTTCTCCCTGTCGCACGGTAATGAAAACTTCATCACCAAGAGACAGTTGGGCTTGATTAAGCATTTCCGGGGTAAAAGATAGCCCTTGATGATTCCCCCATTTTTGAATAACAGCTAACATCTTAATATCTCCTAAGTTATCAGTTTTTGAACAGGATTGAACTTCTTTGGGGATTAACAGGATTATTTATGTTGAGAGTATAACAGATTCACGGAAAAAACGTGAATAATTGGGGTCAGCTCGCGTAGGGTAGGTAGCTAAACCCACCGCAATCGAAAAATGATTATTGAGGATAGGTGGGTTTTCTACCCACCCTACAACGAGCTATTTGATTTATTATAACTTAAAATTATTGATATCGTTTCAATTGGGAATTAAAAAAGAGCTGTGGAAAATTGACGAATGTAGTAGGCAAAAAAAAAGGTGTGTTTCGCTATAGCGAAACCCACCCTACAATTCTATATTTAACCAAAAACGATGCTTGCTACACTTCAACATCTATTTGTGTTGTAAACTTTGGAATAATCAAGAGCAAAAGAAATACTGGTGCTAAAACAACTAATAAAACCGGCGCAATGAGAAATGAGCTACCACTATATCGTATTTTTTGCTGCTGATTATTTGTAAAACTAACTATTCCTTGTCGTATTGATTCAATCAAATAACTTATCCAATCAAGCGGTATCAAAATAGCAAATATGGAACCAACGGCTATCAGGACAATTGAGTACAAAATCGCTATGACTGATAAAATTGGCATCAGTATCAGGTTAGCATTTCCTACATATCTAAATAGCCTTTTTGCTGCACCCCATATAATCTTATTAATTCGTTTAAAGGCACCCGCGCCACTAAAAATATCGGAGATTTCATTTACAGCAAAATTTTCGATTGGATTACTTGATACCTTTGGGATGAACACCGAAAGCAAAAACAACGGTGACAATAGAACAATAATTATTGGTTCTAAAATAAATGACAGAATGCCATTATTTATTTTCCGGCTATGTCCATCCATTGCATTAAGCAAACTCTTTCTCAATGTATCAGTCAGATTGCCTAACCAATCTAAGATAATGAGAGCATAGAAAAAAAGACTAATCATCAATAAAGTAACTGAATAGAATAGTGCGAATACCAATGCAAATGGTTTCAACAAAAATGGGGCACCCCGTTTTGTGAAATAAAATGTATTTTTCGCAGCCTTAATATACGATGTTCCAATACATGAAAATACACCTGCACTCATTTTTTTCTCCTTATTGAATAATTGGTATTGAATAATTGGGCTCTGAGTAACATTAATTGATCATTTCCTCTACACACTACGATCCTACGTTGGCGTACAAGCAGTGAACCGCCAGTTATATTAATTTTACTCTGATCCCAATTATTATGACACATTTAAGGGCAAAAAAAAATCTGTCAGGTTTGATATTTGTGACTTTGGCGAGAATTTCAAAAAATCGGGTTTCTAAACCCGCTTAGCAAGTCAGCAAATGTAGGGGCAAACCACACACCATTTTTGGTGGTGTCTACGATGAAAAAATGCGTTTTTGAGAGGTGCGTAGGACGCACCCTACGCTCGCTAGTGCGCCTTTCCTATAGGACCGCTCACTTTAACCCGTCGCTCGCTAAAAAAAGTCGCTTCTGGGAGAGCCAAAAATTTGGCAAAACCTTTGGCTTGTTCGACTGTCATTTGGTGTTTCTCAGTTAAAATTTCAGAAATGACATTGGGTGGTGCAATTTCAGATAAATCGGATAGTTTGATTTCACGTTCCTGCATAAAAAAGGCTAATGCTTCACTGGGTTTAATACTCGGAATCTGAATATGTTTTTGTTCATATTCATAAACGCGGTCCGTAATCATATGGGCAAATAATGCAGGTAAATCCTCTTCAGTTTGAGCATAACTAAACAATTCATCTAATATTTTCATCCGAACTTCTAATTCAAGTTCTGAAGTGATTGGGCTATAACAAGCTTGTAATAATTGAATTAAATCTTCAGCTATGGGTTCAAATTGCAAAAATATTTTGGCTAAATTGGTCGTATTGGTTATTGTATTGATGTTGTGTAAATTCATGAATTCCCTCTATTTAACCTGTTTTTTCCACCATTTATCATATTCTGCATGAGAATAAACCGCTTTAATAAAAAAACAATGTGCTTTAGGACTTGCCCATACCACAATACGACATTGGTTTTTGTGAACATCAAAAATGTATATATCTAAAGGCCCTTTTTGACTTTCTGGTTTAAGCTTGTTTGCCGGTATACGGTCAACATTCCAACCACTGGTATTTTTCCATACGTTTCTAATTTGCATAGCGGATTCAAAATGAATACTTTTATTGTTGAACGTATCTAACCAAAGTTTCAATCCGATTTTCCATTGAGAATGGATGAGCATTGCTTCTGTAATGCGTTTTGCTGTAATGATTCGCATAAATGGTCAACACCAAATAATTTGTTTTATCATAAAATGTGTATTCGTGGATGACGTGGATTTAGGATATATTAACTTAAAATTTAAATAAAATCGCAGCCCAACCCTGCGCTATAGCGATATGATACTTCGTATTGCTACGCTAAACCCACCCTGCATTTAACCCATCCAACGCGAGCTACATTATAAAATTATATTTTAACACATTTAAGGGCAAAAAAAACCTGACAGGTTTTCAAAACCTGTCAGGTTTGATGTTTGTGACTTTGGCGAGAATTTAAAAAAATCGGGTTTCTAAACCCGCTTAGCAAGTCAGTAAATGTAGTATCATAAAATAGTATCAAAAATAGGGGACAAACCACGTTTATCATCGAAGCAACCTTGGCTCTCAAAAGGGAAATTTTCTTTCCATTCTGAAAAATATACCTTTTGCATAAAAGGTGGTCTGTCCCCTATTTTATTCTGTTTGATCCATGCTATGCTGGCTATTTGTGACGAAAAAAAAGGTGGGTTTCGCTATAGCGAAACCCACCCTACAATTCTACATTTAACCCTTGGCGTAGCTGGCTGGCTACCTACACTTCGCGTAATCTACCTGCCCTCCAAGTTCTTTCATGCGTGCATAAGCCTTAGACTCTGCTTCTGATTTTGAATCAGCTTTTACACTAATCCAAGTTCCAGTAGGATGGCCATCGACATAGCGATAGCATGTATAAGTGTAAGCATACACTGTATAAGTGTTAGCATACCATGTGTAAGTGTTGGCATACGAAGTAGACGAAAGTACTAATAGTGCTGATGCTAAGACGAGTTTTTTCATTTCAGTTTCTCCATGCCCAATTGATTAAAGTTAGGCGCGCAGGGCACATGAACGCCTAATATCCAAGCTTACCAGCGGCGAAGCTGTCTGGTATAGATTGAAAAAATACCACTAAATATGGTATAATCCTCAAATACCAAAAATAGTAGGCACATTTAGCCCACTTTTTTTAGTATCTGACATTATACAGAATAATATTAAGCTGATCAAGCAACCCAAAGTTATTAATGGTCTAACCCAGAGTACCTATTTATGAAATTTCCTCAAAAACTTAAATTGATTCGTTCTTCTAAAAATTGGACGCAAGAAGATATGGCGGAAAAATTAGACATCTCTACCCATGCCTACGCTAAAATAGAACGCGGCGAAACGATGGAATTGTGGGAGTTATTTGCTTCGGATGAAAAAATGTCTTTAATTTAGCAGGTGATAATAATACTCAATGTCAAAATGTTAATTCTCTCTCAACTGAACTGATAGAGTGCAACATGAATTAGAAAAAGCGAATTTAATGATTGAAGAACGGGAAAGGGAAAATAATTATTTAAAACAAGAAATCGATTATTTGAAACAACAGATGAATGATTTTAGAGATATAATTAATTTATTGAAAAAACGGGAAAAATAAAAAATGATGGTATATGAACGTATCTTATGCTTTTTTTTCATTAAGTAGGTAGGCATAAGTCTTTTAACATTTTGAATGCGTCAAAAATACTATTTCTTCAAGAAATAGTATTTTTAAAAAAGTTAAAAAACTTTTTCGTACCTACATATATTTTATCATATTGTTTTGGAGCTAAATATGCCCATTCCTAATTCCGAGCAAGCCTTCATAGATATTCGCAAACTCACAGATTATTGTCTCAATTTAGAGCACCTTGAAGGAAGGCATAAAGCGCGTGTTTTTAAGTCAGCCCTTAATATAGATTTAGATAATGTTGATAAATTACAAGCTGCTCTCTTGGAGGCGGTTCAAACTCAACAGGCTATTCCGACTCAGCATAATAGGTATGGACAAAAGTATATCGTCGATTTTATGATGATTCATTTTCATCAACGTGTTGTAGTAAGAAGTGTTTGGATGGTACGACATACAGAAGGATTCCCTCGTTTAGTCACTTGTTATGTTCTTTAAAATAGGAGAGAATGATAAATGAAATTACTTGATGTCGTTGCATTATTGGAAGATTTGCCCAAATTAGGATTGTCTCGGGGACAAGTCGGCACAATAGTTGAGGAATATGAACAGGATGTTTTTGAAGTTGAATTTAGTGATCTGGAAGGACGGGCTTATGCCTTGGAAACATTATCAACGCTTCAGTTAATGAAGTTGTATTATCAACCCATTGCTGAAAACGCTTATCTTCAAAGTATGCCAGGAATGCAACCGGATTTTCAAAGTCGAATAAGAATCTTTCCTGAATTTGGGAAATGATGTTTTTATTAGCTGGCGTCGGGCAACAAAAGCCACCATTAATTTCCATCTAGGTGGCTTACGCTCTCGCATTCTACAAAATAATATTAAACTCATCAAGCAATCCAGAGTTATTAATATCCTAACCCAGAGTATCTATTTATGAAATTTCCTCAAAAACTTAAATTGATTCGTTCTTCTAAAAATTGGACGCAAGAAGATATGGCGGAAAAATTAGACATCTCTACCCATGCCTACGCTAAAATAGATAGAACGCGGCGAAACGAATGTGAACCTTTCTAGGCTTGAACAAATCGCTGATGTGGTGGAAATGGAATTGTGGGAGTTATTTGCTTCGGATGAAAAAATGTCTTTAATTTAGCAGGTACTCACAACACACAAGGAGACAATTGGTATGTTAATCCTCATTCAACTGAGCAAATAGAATACAAACATGAATTAGAAAAAGCGAATTTAATTATTGAAGAACGGGAAAGGGAAAATAATTATTTGAAACAACAGATGAATGATTTGAGAGATATAATTAATTTATTGAAAAAACGGGAAAAACAAGAATAAAGATTATATGAATGCATCCTACGCTTACTATGAAAGTAAAAGAGATTATTAAAATTATCCAAGACGATGGTTGGTTTTTGGTGAGGACACGAGGTGATCATCGACAGTTTCATCATTCTGTCAAACGGGGAACTGTAACGGTAGCGGGAAAACCTAGCGATGATCTTCATCCTAAAACCCAAAAGTCTATTTTAAAACAAGCTGGACTTGATTAATCCTATCAAGTCGATTTAGAAGAGGTTATTATGCGACAATACTTAGTGATTATTGAAAAAGGTGGAAATAATTTGAGTGCCTATAGTCCAGATGTATTGGGATGTGTTGCAACCGGAAAAACGGTTGAACAAACCGTTCAACAAATGACACAAGCACTCTATTTTCATTTGGAAGATATGATGATGCAAGGTGAACGGCTTCCAGAGGCGCGAGGTTTAGCAGAGCTTATGAATGAGATTAATACAAGCGTCGGTGATTTTTTTACATTTGTACCGATCAATATGAATAGGTTGAAAGTCGTCGCTTAGTCGGAACAACTTCATTCCCAATGACGCACCATAAGCTCGTTAATCAAGCAACCCAGAGTATCTATTTATGAAATTTCCTCAAAAACTTAAATTGATTCGTTCATCTAAAATGAGATGTCTCACCTGCTCATTAAAATAGACGTTACATTACAATTATTTGGTAACTTAAAAAGGAATTTTATGATGAACTGGCAAAACTATATTACTGCGGTTCCATTGATTTGTGAAGGCAGGGCTTGCTTTAAGAATACACCGATTATGGTATCTAAGGTACTTGAAAACTTAGCCGACGGTGTGATGCCCAATGACATTCAAAAAAAATATCCCGCTCTCAATCAAGAAGCGATACAAGCAGCCCTGGTTTTTGCCACACAAATAGCACGAGAGCAAATCTTTAATCTATCGAAACTCGCTTCGCATCGTGAGGTGAGAGTGGCTGGTAGATTAGAAGCCATCAAGCTTAATGACTATACCTTTAGTATGGCAGTTGCCGAATCATTATATCCTATTAATGGCTTTGCTAAAGCCGTCGAACCACAAACATTATCAACACTGTTAGGTAAAAATGTGGTGGTTTCCGGTACGGCGCATTTTACTAAAGAGGGTGCTCTACTTGTCCTTGAAGCGGCGCAGATCGAGATAGCGAAAGAACGCGATTTGATGATATGGGGACAAGTACCCAAACCGTTTCTTCGTCCCTTCGATATGAGTGATTTTAAGGTAGAACGTGGGTTAAGTGCCATTATTGGGAAATTGTCTGGGGATGAAACGGATAAAGAAGTACTCCAAGTATTAGAGGAGTTATCGTGATGCCGGGGTTAGCAATCCAAACGGTAACCTTTTGATTCTCCTATTTTGATTAAATTCTTAAGTTCCTCTATTGTTTATTATAGTCTAGTTCTCGTTAACCTGACAGGTTTGCCGTGTAGTATTGGATCTGAGATATGACAGGTTACTGTAAGGGCAGACCTGCATGTCTGCCCTTCAACAATTGTCTAGTTTCACCAATTTATTGCTTTAATACCAGCAAATCCTGAAGCGACCCAAGCCTGATTCGGTGTTAATACTAGCCCCTCATCATTATAAGGGCAAGTCTCAAGGTGTTTCAGTAACTTCGGTTCCTTTTCTGGTATCAATTGATAAATATCACAGCCGTTTTGCTCATCAAGCGTAGGCATGATCGCCGGTTCAATCATAACATGTTTTTCAGGCATAGCACCTCCTATCCAAGGACGATACCAATCATAAGCCATTAAAACCACTTCACCGGAAACCGCTCTAAGATTTTGGTAACCAGGCAAAGTCCAATTTCCCTCTTCCATAAAGCCTTGCCCCGGATTCAATTTCAGCAATTGCGTTATGGGTTCATTCACCTCTTCACGAGTGCCACTATAATAGATAGGACGTGGCAAATCTCCCGTTTCGCTATCACACTTCACATACAGCGCACCTTTTGTCCACCTCACACGAGAAGAAATTCCACAGTTAAGTTCACGACTATGAAGTAAACGCGCATTACCTACGTCCAGTGCTAACAAATTCAGGCGTATTTTTTTTGTCGCTTCTAGCGTAATCAATTCACCATTTGCCGTGAATGTCAAGGGAGTACCAGGAATAGAGCGAGTAGGTGCTTCCTTTGCGTTTTCCACTTTCAGATCCCAACTCCGCAATACCCACTGCGCTTGCCATTCATCTTTTTCCGGCTTGGGCAATAATGTAGCTGTTTGTGATGTACCGTTGTAGGAACGTTGTTCTGCCACATAAAACCAACCATTATGCACTAAAGGTTGACTACGATACAAAAGCATATCGGAAGTAACCATTGTTGGCTCTTCTATCTCTTCAAGCTGTTGCGGTGGATATAATTTTCCTGTGTTCAGCTCTATGACTTGCACAGACAACGGATGGGGGTTATAAAAGACGGCAAGACTATCGTCCATTTCTAAAAAATTATAGCTCTTTGGCAACGACCAATTCTGGATAGGAATTTCCACATCAGCTGTAGTATAACGGTAGAAACGAGAATAGCCCCTATTACCGGTGGCAGCGGACCATAAATCCTCCCCTTGAAGCGTGATCCAAGCCAGATTCCTTGACAATTCTAATTCACCTAGCACCTGGGGTTTACCAGTACCCCAACGGAGTGTCAATAAAGCCTGATCACCCAGAGCCGCTAACACATTTTCCTCAACAGATAGACTACGTTGAATAGAGACAGGACTTTCTAAACGACCCGCATCTTCAATCTTGTCATTGGCTAAGGAGACAATTTGTAAATGAGTCGCAGCCTCGCCTTCATAAGTTTCTATCGGCAACGCAGCAAAGGCTTCTTCCCAATTCAATAACAAAGCCCTTTCATCATATAAAGCGGGTGACGAACTATGGTTGACTTCACCTGCCAATGGAGTGAAACGATTAATTAAAGTTGGCAGCGTCGGATCTTTCACATCAAATAGTGAGAGAGCGACTCGTCGCACCCAACGATTTTCTTCGTTTTCCAGCGGTTGATCATCTATGCCAACCGCAAATAAACGATCTTCATGGAAAAACATTTTTTCAGACCAGCCTGGCACATGCAATTCACCCAATATGCTGGGGGAAGTGGGATCAGTGAGATCAATCACCCATAAGGGATCTGTGCGTTCAAATGTCACCACAAAAGCGCGATTATTCACAAAACGGGTAGCAAATAAAGCTTCACCCGGGGCAATTTCACTCACTTGTCCAACGAGGTCCATTGATGTCAAATCATAAATCGCTAAGGTGCTACCATGTTGACGATCTTCTGGACCATAAACTACACGCAACAGTTGATTTTTCACGCTCAAATGAAATTCCGAAGGCACTTGCCCTGGCACTTTCAAGGTTGGTAAAGCCACCAACGGATCAGTTTGTGATAAATCAAAAACTTGGATTTGCGTGGTTTGCCATTTGTCTTCCTCTGGATTATGGTTAGTAATCACCAAATTATCTTGGAAAATGGCTATGGTGGGCGAATAGCCAGGGATTGATGCTTTATCGACTTCTTCTAATAGCCCTTCTTCAGTCAAATGTAACACGTTGATATTAATCAAGTTTTTGGATATGCCGCTACAATCAATGCAGTCTATCGCCACGGGGTTAAACTGTTCCGTTACGCTGTATATAAACTCTCCACGCCGCCGTGATTCAATAAACCGCCCGGATAAGCTCATATCTTGCACCTTCGTTAGGCTATTATCTTCGTTTTGACGTAGTACCGTTAAATTGCTCCCATCACTTCCATAATGAGTTTGCAACAATACATAATAGTCTCCCAAGACGTAAAGTTCACGAGGGCTACCTGTTAGAGCGATCCATCCGGTTAAACGCGGATTGGATAAATCAGCAATATCAATGACTTGGAAACGCTGAGCTTGCCCATTGGCATAAAGCAGTTGATGACCGACTAATTTAAAAATATCGGGTTTTTCTGTCTGCGCAGTTCCTCCATCCATTTCGGGTGCAGCTTCTACTTTGTCAGCGGTTGCTGGAACGGGACCAGCACCAGCTGTTAATGAAACAACATCATCACCTTCATCAAAGCGATTAATACCACCGTCACAAGATAGAAAAAACCGTTGCCCCATAAAGCGTTCACAACCTGCCGATGAACTTAATGGCAAAAAAGAAGCCGCTTGCCAATTTTTGGAACCGACTAAAGGGTCCTGTCCACTTGGCGTTGCTACAAATGCCAAAAAACACCGATGATTTTCAGGGCAAGTTTTATCCTGAAATTTGACAGTGTAGGATTCAAATTCAGGTAAATCAATCGGTGCTGAAAAGACAGGCATGAATTTATTTTGCCAGCCCCGATCAAATTCCCACGATAAATATCGTTTACCAGGTTTCCCATCCAAATCAGCCCAAACTAAATAAACATCCACCTGATTTATTTTATTCGTATTACTAACGATAACTTGCGGTGTTGCCTGACTTTCACCAGATTGCACATTAACTTCCCAAGCTAACGCCGGCAGGTTAAATAAGGTTAAAATTAATCCCCATAGAAAAAGGGAGCGTGTCACTTTCATAAATGTTCTCCTTAAATAATAGATTAGATACATAAGTAGAACCACATCAAACTTTTAACATTTTTAAAAATCGGATATCTTGAACAGGTTTAAAATGTTAAAATACTTTTGCGTACCTACATACTATCTATTATAGTTGTTAAATTAAAATTTGCAAAGTTGTATTTTATATTTAAGTTTTCAAAAATATTTTAACAGGTTCTATTTTGATAAATCTGTTAATAATCAGTGCTTTATAAAAAATATTAAAATATTTATGTATACCTAATTAAAACAACACTGATAACTGATAACTGAACAATAAGGTAAAATTTCCCAATATGAAATTAGACTCAAAAATCCCATCCGGTCCATTAGCAGAAAAATGGACAAAATATCAGTTCGACTTAAAGCTCATTAATCCCGCTAATAAACGCAAATATGACATCATCGTTGTGGGTACAGGCTTAGCTGGTGCATCAGCTGCTGCCACTTTAGCTGAATTAGGCTATAATGTCAAGGCATTTTGCTTTCAAGACAGTGCCCGTCGGGCGCATAGTGTCGCCGCTCAAGGCGGCATTAATGCCGCAAAAAACTATCAAAATGATGGCGATAGCGTTTACCGGTTATTTTACGATACCCTCAAAGGCGGTGATTTTCGGGCGAGAGAAGCCGATGTTTATCGGCTTGCCGAACTCAGTAATAACATTATTGATCAATGTGTCGCGCAAGGTGTCCCCTTTGCCCGTGAATATGGCGGCTTATTAGATAACCGTTCCTTTGGCGGTGCGCAAGTGTCACGGACATTCTATGCCAGAGGACAAACAGGGCAACAATTACTTTTAGGTGCCTATAGTGCTTTAAGTCGGCAAGTTGCCCTCGGCAAAGTGCAAATGTATCCTCGCACCGAAATGTTAGATTTAGTGAAAATTGATGGTCATGCGCGTGGTATCGTCGTTCGCAACTTAGTCACAGGAAAAATAGAATCACACAGTGGTCATGCGGTATTATTATGCACGGGTGGTTATGGCAATATCTATTTTCTCTCAACAAACTGTATGGGGGCGAATGCGAGTGCCGCTTGGCAAGCGCATAAAAAGGGCGCATTTTTCGCCAATCCCTGTTTTACCCAAATTCATCCCACCTGTATTCCTGTTCACGAACGGCATCAATCCAAATTGACTTTAATGTCTGAATCCTTGCGAAATGATGGTCGTGTCTGGGTACCTAAACAGACAGGAGATAAGCGTATTCCCAATGAAATACCTGAAACCGAAAGAGATTACTTTTTAGAAAGAAAATATCCCGCTTTTGGTAATTTAGTGCCAAGAGATGTCGCTTCCCGGGCAGCTAAACAAGTTTGTGATGAAGGGCGAGGTGTGGGACAAACGGGTTTGGCGGTTTATCTGGATTTTAAAGACGCGATTGAAAGGGAAGGTGAACCGGCTATTCGGACTCAATATGGCAACTTGTTCCAGATTTACGAGAAGATCACTGATGAAAACGCTTACCAAGAGCCGATGAAAATTTACCCCGCTGTGCATTATACGATGGGTGGACTCTGGGTGGATTATAATTTAATGACGACTATTCCAGGCTTATATGCCCTAGGCGAAAACAATTTTTCAGAACACGGCGCTAATCGTTTAGGGGCGAGTGCTTTAATGCAAACCTTGGTTGAAGGTTATTTTATTTTGCCACATACCATTGCTGATTATTTGGATAATGAACCTTATGATAAAATTCCAACTGATCAGCCGGCTTTTCAGGAAACGGAACAAGAAGTTAAGCAGAATATCAATCAACTACTAGCGCTCAGAGGGGATAAAACGGTTGACGAATACCACAAAGAATTAGGGCTAATTTTGTGGAACGACTGCGGTATGTCACGCAATGCCGAAGGTTTAAAAAACGCGCAAGAAAAAATCCAAGTCCTAGAAGGCGAATTTTGGCAAAACCTTAACATGGTTGGCACCAACGATGAATTCAACCAAACCTTAGAAAAAGCCATACATATGGCTGACTTCCTTGAACTGAGTCATCTCATGGTAGAAGACGCGCTACAGCGCAATGAATCCTGTGGCTGCCATTTTAGAGAAGAACACCAAACTGCAGAAGGCGAAGCAAAACGCGATGACGAAAATTATGCTTATGTTGCCGTCTGGGAATATCAGGGAAAAAAACAACCCGAAGTCCTCCACAAAGAACAATTAGTTTTTAAAGAGGTGACACCAAGCCAGAGATGCTATAAATAATATTGCACACAACTTAAACCTTTAGATAGGCGAAAAAAGTTTTGATGTAGGGGCGAACCTGTGTGTTCGCCCTTATGAAAATATTTACAAAATAGAATTAACACTATCAAACTTGAAGTAATTAAATCCGATTCCTTCGTTATGTCTCTCAATTTTGCCCATACCTACCTGGATAAAATCAACGCCTGCATCTCTAGCGGCAATGTAATCACTGGTCGAATTACCAATATAGACACATTTGCTCATTCCCACTTTAAGCCTTTTAACACACTCTAAAATGGGTTCAGGACTGGGTTTTTCAGCGATTAATTGCGCTTTCTCATTTTTGCTGCCAATACTGATAATAAAATGCTCACTTTCAATAAATTCGTTGAGCAAACCATTGACATTTTTCAAGGTATAAAGTGCCTCAACCGTAGGGCGACTCGTGACAATAGCCATTTTTACACCCAGTTTCTTGAGTGTCGGAAAAAAGTTATCTGAGTACATTTTTTTCTCAGCCATATCAATTAAACCTTGCCCATTAAAATAGGGTTTGCCAAGATAAAGATTTTGAAAAAAGTCTTTTATTTCAAGATATTCAAGCGAATTGGGTTTGATTTTCTCAAGCCTTTGATTTATTAAAATGCTTTCCCATTGTTCTACGGAAAAATGTTTAACTAACTGTATCAAAAGCCAAGTCACATTCCAATCATTATTAACACCATAAGAAATACCATAGGCGCGTACTAAACTAATTTGTTCATTGCTCACCTCTGCAAGGGTATAATTTTTCACGGTTCTCTTTATGGCTACATCATAAGATTTGGAAGTATCGATCAACGTATCATCGACATCAAAGATAATAGCTTGGTAAATTTTAGAGTTGATTTTAATAGACATAGATTTTGTTCACAAACTGCCCTTGGTTGATGGCATCATATTATGCATCCGCGAATCAAATTCGACCGCCATACGTATCGCTCGCCCAAAAGCTTTGAAAACCGTTTCCGCAATATGATGAGCATTTCTACCACGCAAATTATCAATATGCAAAGTGACTAATGCGTGATTCACAAAGCCTTGGAAAAACTCTTGAAATAAATCAACTTCAAATTCACCTATCTTAGCGCGTGGAAAATTGACATGAAATTCCAAACCAGCTCGCCCTGAAAAATCTATCACCACCCGCGACAGGGCTTCATCCAAAGGAACATAAGCATAACCATAGCGGAAAATACCTTTTTTATCCCCAAGGGCTTTAGAAAATGCTTTTCCTAATGTAATCCCAATATCTTCAACGGTGTGATGCGCGTCGAACTGTAAATCGCCTTTAGCTACAATCTCTAAATCAATCACCCCATGTCGTGCCACCTGCTCAAGCATGTGTTCAAGAAATGGTACGCCTGTATCAAAATGAGATTTTCCAGTGCCATCAAGATTGACTTGCACCTCAATTTGGGTTTCAAGAGTGTTGCGTTGGACCTTAGCATTGCGTTTTGTCATGTTAATTTCTGTCATAAACTCACATAATCGGTATAAAGAAATGGTTCCTACGACTGACTACTCTTCTTCAGAAAAATCATATTCTAATTCTTCAAGTGGCTCTTGGATATAATGCCCTTGGGCAAAATCGACTTCAGATGACCACAATACAGTCAAACTGTTAGCATCTTCCACTGCCTCGGCAATGGTCAATTTTCCATATTCGCGTGCCACTTTAACAATTTTTTGGACAATTTCCTGACTTTCTGTATTAGTTGATAAGCCCTTGGCAAAACAACGATCAATTTTCACATAATCAACAGGAATATGTTGAAGTGTGGACTCAAAATTCAAGCCCATACCAAAATGTTCTAGTGCAGATTGACAGCCGTATGTTTTTAATTGATTAATGAAAATGTTAGCTAATTTAAGTTGGCTGATGACTATTGAATCACTAATTTCCAGTATCAGGTGTTTGCCAGGTAATTTAGCCGCTCTCAGAAGTTTCCTAATATAAAGTAGGATACTTTCATCTCTAATCGCTTGATCAGATAGTTTGATAAAAAAATGAGTTTTATGCCCATTTTTTTCTTGTGCTTCCAAGGTGTGGATTGCTTTTTGGAGTACCCATTTGTCTAAAATTGTACATAACTGAGCCGCTTCTGCTTCCTCAAAAAGATCGCAAGATGGCACATTTTGTCCTTCTTGGTCCACCATCCGTAAAAAAACTTCATAAATTTCTTGAGTTTCACCATGCAAACTAACGATAGGTTGAAAACGTAACGATAAGCGATTTTCTTCACTCGCTGTTTCTATCAGTTTGGCAATATCAGAACCTTTTGTTTTGTCGTGTTCGCCGCTTTTTATCACGGCTTTATAAACTTCAAAACGATTACCGCCTTGTTTTATAGCTATTTGACAAGCAGCATGAGCCTCAGTTAGAATATCTTGTGGACTGGTAGTGGAACCAAGAACTTGAGTAATACCAACACTACAAGTGGTAAAAAGCGTTTTTTGATCACGTAATTCTATAACAGATGCTTCTACAACTTTACAGATTTCCTGAGCAAAATCACCCGCTTCCGCATATTTTTTTCCGTCTTTGTCAGCTATCAGGAAAGTTAAAACACTATCATCAAATCGAGCTAATTCACCACCCTTTGCTAAACTACTGATCTTTTTCGCCATATTTTTTACCACCGGATCACTGCCACCAACACCCACGTTTTCTACAATGCTATTAAAGTTATCTAAAGCAATATAAAACAATACGCTGCGTGTAGAGGTTTCTATTGCTCTACTTAAAGCTTTTTCCAGCAATTCAATAAAAAACTGGCGATTAAATAAATTAGTGAGTGGATCACGACGGCGCAAACGTTCAATATCTTGATTTTGTGTTTGGTCACGAATGATGACTTGAATACAACGTTCAGTATCAAAAATCGCTTGGCTGAGTTCCATACTCAATTTAAATCCTTTTTTATTAGATTTAAGTCCTTCCAAATTTATTTGTCGTTCTTCTGCCTTTTCTTCGGTCATAAATTCGCGCATAAAATCCCGAAACCGAGCTTGATCATTAATGGTGACTAAGTCCATGATGGGCAAACCTTCTAAGTCATCCATACTTTTATAATCAAACATTTTGAAATAACGAGGATTAGCATAGATATGCATACCACCTTGGACATAAGCGATAGCGTCACGCGATGTTTCTAGCAACACTCTGTTATGCTTTTGGCTTTCTTTATAAAGTTGTTCAAGATGCTTACGTCGGCGGCGTTCAGCTAAATTGTCTAGTTCTACACCAACCACAACGGGTAAACAATCATCACCTGGCACTATTTGTTTGACACCAATGTTATACAATTTGGTTACCATTTTGCAATTTAATTTATCAGCAACCACAATAACGGGAATATCCTGATTACAGGCTGAAACCATGTCGCAAATTTCGGAAATGGTAAAATCACCTACTTGAAGAACAGATATGACTAAATCCCATTCATGTTTTTCAGATAAGGCTTTTTGCAAATCTTCTTCATCTTCAACATAGCATGGACGAATAGGGTAACGTGCTTTACGTAAACGGTTTAGAATGATTTCTGCATCATTAGCTGATTCTTCAATCACAATTAATCGGATAATATCATCCTGTATCACAATTATTTTTCTCCAATAGTATTAATATTAGTCAATTAGCTATTTTGTACAGAATATTTTTTTGTATGATTCAGACAATTAAAGTTCATGCTAGTTCATTAGTTATAAAAATGTCCTATACAAAGAAATAGCTATTAATAAAGTTAAATCAATTAGTATTAAACTTTATCATAAAATTATAATGACATAATATATTAAATAAATCTTTATGAATACTGAAAACGCCATAAAAATATATAAATTATTGATTTTTTGCCAAAAATAGGATTTCTTAACACTTATAAGTATTTCTTCATATAATAATTTAGTATATACTAAATTATTTCTAAAACTCTGTTATCGATTTTATTTCAGGCACATTCCTTAATGGCATTGGGGCATTGAAGAGGTGGTTTGGAAATTTTCGCTTGCTAAGTTCAAATGAATACCAAAAAATAATGAATAAAATGACGACTCCAAAGTTAAGTATTGTTTTTCTTAATTATAACCGTCTAATAGAAACTCGTTATACTTTGGCGCAAATATCGTGCCTATTAGAACATCGTCAGGATGTTGAAGTGATTGCTATTGATAATGGTTCTAGTGATGGTACTTCCGATTATCTACAAACTCAAAGCGATTGGATCAATGTGGTTTCGCTTCCACATAATACGGGTATTGCCGGTTATAATGTTGGTTTTAAACAAGCTAAAGGTGATTATTTGCTGGTATTAGATGATGATTCACACCCGGTGGATAATATAACACTTGATCGTATTATTCAATGCTTGGACACCTGTCCAGAGGTGGGAGTCGTTGCTTGCCGGATTGAATCGATGAAAGGTGAACCTATTTATACTTGGCATTTGCCTAAAAATGATGATCCAGGTACCTCGATGGCATTTGTTGGCTGTGGCTTTGCGATTCGCCGCACCTTATTTGAAAAAATCGGTTGGTATCCGGCAGAATTTTTTCTTTACCAAAATGAAATGGAAGTGGCTATTGGCGTGATGCGCCATCACTATAAAATTTATTATGATCCCAGCTGTCGGGTTGTACACCGTCAATCACCACAGGGGCGTACTAATTGGCGACAGGTATACTATCCAACGCGCAATACTATTTGGCTAATACGCCGTTATTTTCCATTTCCTGCCGCTGCTTATTTGATAGGTTCGCGCTTGTGTTTTGGACTCATTCGTGCTATACAGTCACTAGAATTGGGTTGGTATTATCAAGCCGTTCGTGAAGCTTTGTATACCCCCATAGAACCTCAAATTTTACCGAGCATACAGCAAAAGCAACTTGCCCTATTTTGGCGGCAAAATAGTATTTTGCATCAACTCATGGGACGTTTATACTGATTCTGTCAGAGCGTGAAAATAATATACCAATACAAAGAAATCCGATTTTTTTAAAAAATCGGATTTCTAAAGTCAAATTTCTAATTATGCCAAACATATTAATTATCATTGTCACCTGGAATAAAAAATCATACATTTTAGAATTATTAGCATCCCTGGCAAAACCGGATTATCCCAGTCAAGCCATTGATATATTGGTTATAGATAACGCAAGCACTGATGGAACTGTAGGAGCAATAAAAGCAGCCTATCCATACATTCATTTGATCTGCAACCCAGATAATTTAGGTGGCACTGGGGGGTTTAATACCGGTTTGCAGTGGGCTTTTGAACAACCAGATGATCGTTATCAATATTTTTGGTTATTGGATAACGATGTTTTGGTACACCATCGTGCCCTTCCCGAATTAGTGGCTTTATTAGAAAAGCATTCGGATATTGCCGTAGCGGGTTCAACCATGATGCAATTAGATTATCCATGGCGAATAAATGAAATGGGTGCATTTATTGAGCGCACAATGGGTACCTTAATATTGCATCGTCATTTAGAAGACATTGCACCCTGGCAGGGTCGCTCGGTACAAGAATTATTGAACGTAAAGGCTGATTTAAGCCAACATTTGATGCACTGTCAACCTTATTATATGGATGTAGAATACGTGGCGGCGGCTTCGTTATTAGTGCGTGCCGAAGTTGCCAAGAAAGCGGGTTTGTGGCGCGATTATTTTATTCATTTTGATGATGTAGAGTGGTGCTTACGCATAGCAAAGATGGGGCATCGAGTGGTTGTTTCTGCTAAGTCATTAATTTGGCACTTATCCGCTGCCGCTAAGGTGCCTACTTGGGTTTTATATTATGATAACCGTAATGTCTTAGATTTATTGAAAACACACGGCGCGAACAAACAAGATTTGCGGCTTTTAAAACGACATATCTTAAAGAAGGGGTTATACTATTCTTTAATTGGCAAATCTGACTTAGCGCAACTACATTATGATGCCATCGCAGATTTTCAAGCGGGACATTATGGTAAAAAAGCAATTAAATTAGCTTATACTTATCAAAATAACACCCGCATCAAAAAAGTGTTTTTAGACCCATCAATTAAGCGTATTTTGATAGCTTGGTCGGTCAATCTCCAAGCAACGGGCATACAAGAAGCCTTAGTCCAGGCTCAACTACAACGTCCCGAATTGCAAATAGATTGTATGAGTCAACCAGATGGGAGAAGCGTTTATCAATTACCACGCGCTCAGTTTATCAAATTCTCGACATTTAAACTTAAACGCTGGTTAACCTATTGGCGATTACGGGGCAATTATGATCTGGTAATACAATCCGACTATCAAGTTGTAATAGGTTTATCTTGGTTAAAGAGTCGATTGTTATTTATTAATGATGAAGGATTTTGTGAACGCCCACAGCCTAAGTTGGCTGATGTTTGGTATGCTTTGAAGCAATGGTTTTTTAATGGTTAATAGTTAGCGTGTTAGAGATACTATATAATGTTCAGAAATCCGATTTTTTCCAAAAATCGGATTTTTCATGCTCAAAAAAAACGGATAAGACTTTTGCAAAAAATCCGTCAAACCCCATATCGGGTTTATCCGTTAATTTCCATAATCCGTTGTACTTAATTAAGGATTTATTAAATGACTGTAAGAAATGTAATCACTGACGTTTTAGATAAGCGGCACAAACAAGTGCTTATGCTTGAAAAAGTTCATAATGGATTGGCTGAACTAGAAATGCAAATGGATAGCCTCCAGCAAATGGCTGAAGAAGTATTGGCAGAAGCTGATGAAATTCCACAAGATATTGCGAGCCTCACTTCTAAGATTGCCACCTATATTGGTGGACCCCAGGAAGAAATGGCTCATTTAAATGCGTCCATTATAAGCCTGACTAAACGGTTTAGTAAGGAAACCATCAATATTGGTGTGGCGGGTAAGGCGCGTCAAGGTAAAAGTACGCTGCTCCAAAAAATATCTGGGCTGTCCAATAAGGAAATACCCACTTCTGATGAGCTGCCTTGTACCGGGACAAAAAGCAAGATTTATCATTCTGAAGATGATGCCTACGCTAAGATAGAATTTTATTCTAAAGAAGAATTTCTAAAGGAGATTCTTCATCCTTACTTTGATAAGCTGAAAATCTCTAAGCCATTTTCACTGAAACGTTTTGGTGAGCCTTTATCAGAACTGAATAATAATTTGAGTAAGGATCGTAATTTAGATAAGGCTATTTATGAAAAGCTTGCATTTATTCATAGTGCCTTTTCTTCCTATGCTGAATTACTATCTAAACCCCCAAAGACGTTAGAACTGGAAGAAATTCTCAATTACGTGACTCAAGGTAAGGGGCGCACCCGTTATTTGGCGGTTAAAAGTGCCGATATTTATACTAAGTTTCCTAATCATGACGTGACAGGCTTGTGTCTGGTTGATTTACCTGGGCTTGAAGCGGCACAGGGACATGAAATGAAATTGGTTTCATCGCTTGAGCATGAAGTAGATGCCGTCATTTTTGTTAAATCGCCTGATGTACTGGGAACGGATTGGGAACAGGCGGATTATAATGTCTTTGACTTAGTGGATAATGCGGTTAGAGAAGTTGAATTGGCTAATCGCTTATTTATTGTGCTCAATGAAAAAAATGATGGTTCTAATAAGAAACAAGTGCAATTGTTGAAAGAACAACCCCCGGAGACTTACAGCAAGCCCCGTATTTTGACGGCAGATTGCAGTGATGCTCAAGCGGTAGAAGAAAAAGTATTTTCGGTGGTGCTGCAACATATTGAAAAGAAGTTGGAAAGCACAGATCAACAATATATCAAGGCGTTAGCGGATAAAATGGAAAACATTTTGAAGAGGCTCACGCAAGCTTTTACACCGGCACTTGCTTCTTTTAGTACCACTAATGCGGATTTAACCAGGGAAAGAAAATATCGGGCGTTATCTGAGCAATTTATCAAAGATTTAACAAAGGGCTTGGAAAAACTGGTTTTGGATGTTCAACAAGAATTGAATATCAGCGAAGAATTTAAAGAAAAGGTTGAAGAAATTTGTGAAGCCGCGAAACAAAATGCGCCGATTCCTGGTAAAGATGAATTGGCTGAACAATACCTGGAATATAGTGGTTGGAAAGGTGTGGTAGGCGAAGAATTAAATTATTTACGCGCCTATCTGACAGAATTTTTGGCGACTCAGTTGGATGAGTATTTGCAAACCAAGATTAATAATACGCTTAGACAAGTTTTAAAACGTATATTTCCCAAAGTCTTGCAAAAAATATTGCCGCAAAATCAGGATAGCCAGGCTGAACCGCGTACACTCATACTGGAATTTCAAGATTTATTGGATAGGGCAGAACATTCCAATATTTATAATACTTTCAGTTACATACGTAAGTTTAACTTTTCGTATCATAGCCATTTTCATTATCGGGTTCGTGAAGAAATGGGCTTGTTAAGTACCTATAGCAGCGAATCAGTTGACGATATTGTGCCTAACGATGCGACACGGGCAAACTTCCTGGAAAAGGCGGAAGAAATCTCCAGGGGTTTAGATAGCCACTATCAGCAAACTATTTACCAACTGAGAAAAAAATTCAGTGAAAAAATGCAGACGGATCCCGCTAATGCGATTTTAGCCCTCGTTGAAGAAGCCAAGGATCGTCTCGTTAGAGCCAAGGGCATTAAGGATGAGTGGAAAAGTTTTCTGGATCCGATTCGTGAACAACTTTGGGCAGACGAGTTGAGTCGTTTTAATAAAGAGATTGCATTACGTAAACAGTGGCGAAATGCGCTTGACGATGCCCTAAAATGTGCTCAACAAATACAGGTTGCGTTTCACAATTAAAAAAGGAAAAAAATGGCTAATCGGACTGTGATGATTATGGTGGGACCTGATGGTGTCGGTAAAACGACACTACTAGCGACAATGTACCATGAACTGTTATCTATGGATAATCTATCGGGGTTTCAATTTGCAGCCAACGAAGATACACATCATGATCTTCAAGAGGCTTATCAAAAACTCAGTACTATCATGACACAGCCGACTTTCATTCCCACGGGTTCACTTTTGAAAGGAACTGCTGGTATTATTGAACGCCAATTTGAAGTTTTATTTAAAAATAAAAAAGAACTTGATTTGGTATTTTGTGATATGGCTGGCGGTATTATTCGTGCTAAAGAAGATAACCGGGATTTTGAAGAATTTAAACAAAAGTTACAAGAAGCTTTGGTGATTATTAATGTCATAGATGGTTCAGCCCTGGTAGAAGGGGATGAAGTCTTGTCAACCCAAAAAAATGATCCATCACATATTTATGATCTGTTGCAATCCCAATTTTTAGATGAGCGACATTTTATGATTCTATTTGTAATCACTAAATGTGAAGCCTGGTTAAAAAATGAGTCTTATCGAAAAAAATTGGAAGCCGCTTTTGAAACACGCTATAAAGTGATTCTTAAATTGATTAATCAAGCTGAAAATGTGGTAGGCGTATTAATACCTGTTAAAACATTAGGTTGTATAGAATTTACCCATATTAACTATCAAGAATCAGAACAAGAAATGATCTTTGTGAGAAAACCTAATTTGCGATTTAAGTCTGAAAATATTGATCAACCTCTTCGATATGCATTAGCATTTGCCTTGTTGCAACATCATCAAAATCGGGGACGTTGGAACAAATTGATACGTTGGCTTTCTAATCAAGATATTGCGTTTCAAAGGGCATTGACTGAATTTACCGAAGCGCGTTCTCATACCTTTAAAATTTATGGAAACTCTTCACTGATTGAGGTGACAAAATAATGATCGTGAAATCAGTTGCTTTACGCGGTGCTGCGGTTCATACTCGCAAAAAGGAACCTGGTCAAGATTATGATTGGTATGTCAAGGCGGGTCATTTACAACTCTTTGATAAAATGGATGAAATTTATCGTATCGCCCTACGTGATATCAGTGCCGAGGTACCCAAGTTAGCTGTGATTCTTGATGAAAAAAGTATCGGTTTTCTCATTGGAGACATGCCCTGCCAACGTATGGATCACAGTAAGCGAATCATACATGATACCCTTTATTTAGAATTTGACTTGCAATACCATCCAAGTGTTTTACATACCGCTGGTGTTTTATTATTGTGTTCAAAAAATGCTTATCAGATCCATGAAAAACATTTTATGGCGTATGCGGAAAGATTATTGGCTCATTCGCCATCAACACAATTGAGTTTAAAAAGGGTTAAATTGCCGGTTGTCAGTAAGCAACCCAATTTTAATTTAGCTTCCATTCGGGCAGAAAAATTGGCTTTATTTTCTGATTCCGTCAATCGAAACCGCTGTGCGCGTTATCTGATACATTTTAAATATCGTGACAATCATCGTTTTTCTTTTGTCTCTACTGGGCGGCTAAAACTAGAAAAATGCCAGCAAATTGCGGACAAAAGTGATGAATGTGTCTTATTGACGATTTCTTCCGAGGTACAATCTGAAATCAACTTGAAAAAAAATCGCTTTCCTCATTTTAGGAAAATGTTTGCCTAGATAACATGAAGGAGAAAAATATGAAAAAACTAAATGCTTTGTTATTTAACCAGGGCGGTAAATGTTTTTATTGTGATGCGGTTTTAGATATTCAGGAAGCGACGATTGAGCATGTAATACCGCAATCTAAAGGGGGCAAAAATGACTCCGATAATTTAGTTGTTTGCTGTAAATATGCGAATCAAGCTTTTAGGGATTATTTACCTAAGCAAAAAATAGCTGTCATTAAACAGTTCTGTGGTGTTTCTTCCGTTTGTCAAAAAATCTTTCCCAGGGAAGAACAAATAAATGAGGATGACTCGGCAAGTTTTGAAGATAAAGCACTGATTCAAAAGAGTCACATACCAATGGCTAACACAGAACCTGTTAAAAATACACACGATATTTCCATAGCTTATCAATTACTTCTTCAAGCTGTTGATTTATTTGAACAAGAAGGTAGGGAAGCAGTCAGTTCTCGAATTAAAAAGAAAATGTTAGAATTGAATCCTTCTTTTAAAGAATCCGATTATGGCTTTCGTCAATTTAAGAAATTTTTGCTTCGCGCCCAAGAAAAGAAAATGATTATCCTTGAAGATACCACAGGGAATAATTATGTGATCAAAAAACTTTAGAGTTGATTTATAGGGGTTGATTTTATACTGATTGTTTTAAAAATTTTATGTTAAACAAACCGTGCAAAATGCCAAACAATTAGATAATAATCCGAAAGCAAGATGGCTGAATCAAGTTGGAACAGATGTTTATAAAATTGTAGAACAATTAATAAGTAATTAACAACTACGTAAGTAACGGAGCAGACTAAATTTATAACTGATAACCATTTTTGGAGTATTTAAATGTCTAGCACAATAGTGAAAGAAAGAACTTATCTGAAATTAGATAAGGTAGCAAAAGAAGAGGCAAAATGTATTTTTAATCAATTAGGGTTAACGATGGGAGAAGCATTTAATTTGTTTTTACACCAAGTTCGCTTAAATAAAGAACTTCCTTTTGAAGTTAAGCTCCCAAATAAATTGACTCAGAAAGTGATTAAAGAAGCCCGTCAAGGGAAGAACATTGAATTATTTTTAATTTCTGAATTAAAATGAATTTAAAACGCCATAAACAGTTTTTAAAGGACTGGAATAAAATCAAATTAACCGATGGACAGTTTACGAAATTTATTGAATATTCTGAATGTTTACGGTTAGAAAAGCCATTGTCTGATGCTTCTAAAGATCATTCTTTACAGGGAGAATATCAAGATTGCCGAGAATTCCACTTAGGTGGTGATATGCTTGTTATTTATATGCCTTGTGAAAATTACACTGTTTTTTTAAGACTAGGAACCCATAGCCAATTGTTTAAGTGAAATTTAATGAGTACAGCGAATATTTTAAAACAACGAATGAATGTTAGTATAATCGTATAATTAATATTCGTTGTATTCCGTATTGGCTTGATGACGGAAATGACTTGACATTCCCGCAAAAAATTGATAATGTGAATGCGTAGTACATGTTAAAAATATTACGATTTGACTCGCCTGTTATAGCAGGTTTTTATTGATGGAAATACAGAAGGAAAAACAGATGTTCAATTTTTTTAAGTCAAAAAAAACCGATTTAGAACTTATCAAACAACTAGAACAAACAATAGGTAAAAATTTACCAAAATTAGATAAAATTAAATGGCGTTCAGTAGGCTATGTGCAGAATGAGCATAATCAAATTACGGAATTAGTTTTATATAGGTGTGGTTTAAAAGAGTTACCACCGGAAATCGTCAATCTGCAAAACTTAACGAGGCTTGATTTAGACTCTAACCAGTTAAGCTCCTTGCCACCTGAAATCGGAAATTTGCAAAACTTAACGGAGCTTAATTTATCCGGTAACCAGTTAAGCACCTTGCCACATTTCAGGCTACAAAGTTTTGTAGTTTAACAGGCAAACGCTTTGCACCCCATGTGCCTGCTTCCGCATCGAATAGCCCCGCACATGTCGTTCCACATTGATTACACTTACCATCTGGAGTCAAATGCCAATCACTTAATATATACCAATCGCGTTCAATAAGTTTATGATTACAGTGGTGACAATAGGTACTTTCACCAACTTGATCATGCACATTTCCTGTGTAGGCATAACGTACCCCATTCTTTAAGGCAATATGGCGAGCCATGCTGAGAGTGTGAGGCGGAGTCGGGGGTTTGTCTAACATTTTCCAGGTAGGATGAAAGGCGGTAAAGTGCATAGGCACCTCATGACCTAAGTTTTCCACTACCCATTGTGTCATTTCTTCAAGCTCTTTTTCGGAATCGTTTTCGCCGGGGATTAGCAAGGTTGTTAATTCAAACCACACTTGGGTTTCATGTTTTAGATAGCGCAAAGTCTCTAGTACCGGTTGTAAATGCCCTCCAGCTAATTTGTGGTAAAATCTTTCAGTAAAAGCTTTTAAATCTACATTAGCAGCATCCATATAGCTAAAAAATTCGCGTCGGGGTTCATCATTAACATAACCGGCGGTAACTGCGACTGATTTAATGCCTAATTTACGGCATTCTTTAGCCACATCAATGGCATATTCGTGGAAAATAATCGGATCGTTATAAGTATAAGCGACGCTGCGACAGCCCAACTTTTGAGCGGCACGAGCCAATGTATCAGGTGCTGCTTGATCGGCGAGCGTATCCATTTCTCTGGATTTACTTATATCCCAATTTTGGCAAAATTGACAGGCGAGGTTGCAGCCGGCAGTGCCAAAAGATAAAATAGGGGTTCCTGGTAAAAAATGATTGAGTGGTTTTTTTTCAATGGGATCAACGCAAAAACCGCTAGAACGTCCATAGGTGGTTAGTACAATTTTTTGGTTTTGATTGGCTCGTACAAAGCATAAGCCCTGTTGCCCTTCTTTGATTTGACAGGCGCGTGGACAGAGATCACATTGGATACGTCCCTCTTCTAATTGATGCCAATAACGAGTGGGTATCTTGGTTTGTAATGTTGAAGTTTTCAAGGTAATTATCCTAATTATGTGAATCAGAAAAGAGAATAATTAAAAAGCAAGTGAGTGTAAATAGGGAAAATTCAAAAGGGCTATTAAATGAGTACACTCAGAAAAGTCGAAAAATATCTGTATCAAAGAGAATGCTAAGGATTAAGGAATGTGCATGAAATAAAATCGACAACTAAACCTGACTGGGTTTTTTTTTGCCCTTTTTTTTTTGCCATTAAATGTGTTAGATAGTAGGGTGGGTAGGAACTTCATTACAAGCCACCATTTTTAATACTACATATAAACCCGATCTAATCCCTTCTTATATACCATCCTTGTCGTTTTTTGGTTAAAAAAATGGGTACAAGTATTTTAGAATTAACTGATAACAAATTAGTAAAAACTTATGCTGTTCTCTCAACCGTAAAATTTCAATTTTGTTAATATCAGTATATTATAACACATTTAAGAATGAAAATACAAGCCCTTTTTTTTCACCAAGCTGCAATATTAAGAAATGCTGATAAATTAAAAGGACTAAAATAGCCCGTTCAGCGCAAATATTCCCCACTAAAATTAATTTTTTAGGCATTTTTAGCCGTCATGGTTATTTTGTAAATCGAATTAGTAAGCCATTATTTTTTAGTCGGTCTATTTAAGTCCTAATTAAAAGGATAAATAGGTGCTTCCCAGCATAAACAGCCGCTTTATAAAAATTTATCCAGGCTAAAAAAGATGATTTTTTCATAAAAAAGTAATTTTGACGTAAAAACAATTTGATTTAATTTTTATTTGCTGTAAAATACATATCTAATTAATAAAAATTGCGTAAAAATAGTTTGGATGGAAAACATGAGTTTGCACTTTCAGATAGGGCAACTTCTGATGTGCAATAATTATTCCAGACTATTTTGGATGTCAATAAAAATGAAGACAAATAATTTTTACCTGCCAAGTCTGGTAGAGCAGCGTCTTTAAAACCAGACCTGCCAGGTTAAAACAAAACCTGGCAGGTCAATCGCAGCGTCCAAAACTTGATTTTGACCTGGCAGGTTTTCTTCCTGCCAGGTCTGGTTTAGTTGTAGAATTTATTTCATGTACGTTCCTTAGCACAACTACTTGAAGCATTCCCCAAGTTTTAAGCGGAGTCGGGTGGCAACTGCTTGGCTTCGGAAGCCTGATAAGTTTGACCGACAATTTGTTTTATAGGGGTGCCGAGATGACCAGTTTTGGTAATTTTGGTAGGACGAAATGGGTAATTCTTTTTTTTAATTAGGGATTAGCCATTTCATTACTTTTTATTGACCATGAAAGGAAATATGATGAACTCATATCTTCGACGAAAGCGTGTTCCTACGCGGGACACTAATTTGGGGCCACCCAGTAGGCGGTGGCGATTTATACCTGCTTTGGCGGTTGGGGTGACTTTGCTTGCGGGTGGTGTTGTGCCTGC
>Ga0190360_1000030_pt1 | contig 69410 bp, 58 predicted proteins | sample 48721834_MG_FD_161271 | JGI IMG/M metagenome (GOLD analysis project Ga0190360, IMG submission 161271) | Hydrothermal vent microbial mat bacterial communities from Southern Trench, Guaymas Basin, Mexico - 4872-18-3-4_MG | ecosystem: Environmental > Aquatic > Marine > Hydrothermal vents >...
CAACATAACGCTCCACTTCAACGGCCTTCCTTTGAAATGCGAAGGAGCGAGCGGGTTTGGCACAGACCAGCTGGACTGCTCGAATTACGTTGTGGAAGGGAGTGTACAGCCAATCCTGAGTTTAGGCGGGCTTACGGTGTTTTCGACATTCGTTCCCAAAAACAAAAGCATATGGGTTCCGGAAGATATGGATCTCGTTTTCGACAACACCTTTAATGCCACTCTTTCGGACAGGGTTTTCATAGAAGGCCTCTATCCAAACAAATTCGATGTCTCAGCCTTCGTGACAAAGAATTTCGAAATAATGAACGGGTTCATGGAATCCAATTTCACCTTGACAGGAGAAGACAAGGATATCTACATCTACATGCCCGTTGTTCTTAAGATGGATGTCGGAGGAAGCGAAGTGGACCTGAACGAATCCATACGGCAGGAAGAATCCGAACAGCTCACAACCGTTCTCAAAAACTGCGGTATAGACCCGGTGGGCACAACGCCGCAGACATCAAGCTGCTGATAACATGAAAAGATTCGAAATAATACTGATTCAGATATTCGCCATCATTAGCTCCTATCTCATATTCTCCATGCCCTTCGCCTTCGGTTTTCAGATAAGCATATTCGATTCGGTCATGCAGGAATTCCAGACAAGCGTGCCTGATTTCACCGACCTTGTCGAAAAGAGTTTTTCCTACCCTTACAGGCAGAATCTGCAATACATACGCATAACGCTTTCCGGCAGGGACCCCGGGAATACGATAAAGAAAGTGTACCTCTACAGATGCAAGGATTACGACCCGGTCTCGTGCCTTCAGAATGGCGTAATGCCCGTCATATCGGTCAGCCCTTTCAACACCACCCTTTGGTTCAACGACGAAACGCGTTGGAATGATGTCCAAAGGAATGACGTGGCGAACTTCCTGACACTTGTGAAGATGGACATAGGCGGAAGAGAGGTATGGACAGGCAGCTGGGACACCATCGAAAAGACGGGCGTGAAGCAGTTCACTGAAAAAAATCACGACCTGGACAAGCTGAACGTCTACCTCAAGTCAGGCATACAGGGGACGAATGCCAAAAGCCACGTGGAAACCAACATGAACATCCCCATGGAATGGGTTGACCATTCGGTTTTCACGCTCGTTGAAGGCTCTTCTGTCGGCAGGCTTTACGAGCTGACAGGAAGCAACAATGAAGTAGACCCTTCCGGGACAGGAACCCCGGAGTTTCAAATGGGGACGCTGACAGGAAACAGTTTCAACGGGAGCACAAAGGACTGGGCATTCGTTTTCGGGGGAAACGGAAAGGTGTCAAACCCTGTCGCATTCTATGGCAAGGGCGGCGCAGGTCCTGTCACACCGCCAACCTCGCAGGTTAAACTGAAGATAGACAACTGGGCCCCGCAAACCGTTACCTGCGGGAGCTCGGAAGTGATAAATATAACGGCACACGTGGAAAACGTGAGCGCCCTGAACTGCGGTGAAGCGGATTGCTATTTCCAGGACTACTATTACACGGTTGACGGGACGCAGTCGAGTCCGGGGTCAATCACGTGTTCCATATCAGACCCTTCTACAAGCATTTACAAGTACGAATGCTCCATACCTGTTGACTCGCTCCCCGCATGCAACGCGCCAAAGACCTCCACCTTTGCCCTGTATTTCACGTACAAGAACAACGTGGTCCTTTCGGCCGAATTCCCCGTGACACTGCAAAAGGCGCCTGCAAAACTCATGGTCACGTCCCTCCTGCCCAGCATATTCGACTGTGGCATAGACACGGAAATGACGGCCAACCTGAGGGTTACGAATCCACCTTCAGGGAGCCCGGCCAAATATTACACGTTCGATGGTGTCAATTTCAACACCATGAGCTGTACAGGTTCGGGAACAAACTACATATGCAAAATACCTGAGAACGAAATATGCAGCCTTCTTCAGGAGGACCTTGACGTTTCATTCAAGTTTGAATATGCCGAGGAGGACATAACTTCTGATCCGATGAACATCCACGTCACCTTCCCGCCGCCCAGCATGGGGATAGATACGGTCACACCGGAGGTTCTGACCGCAGGAGAAACCACCACTGTTAACGTACTTCTCCACGTGAACTATCCTGATTCAATAACATACAGCGACACGGACTTCAAGTACAAGTATCTCGACAATTCCTTCCAGTCGGTTACATGCTCGCTTGACAACTCCTTCACCAACATCAAATACCACAAGTGTTCTTTCGATCTGAATATACCTTCAGGGAGAGAGGGAGTCGAAGAACTTACGATGAGGCTTGACGCGTACCAAGGAGGTCAGCTGAAGTCCCTGTCCGCGAAGTACTTCCTTACCATACAGTCCCCGCCGCCGCAACCCAGCCTGACAATCGTCTCAACCTCCTCCCCGCTTGACTGCGTTTCGGATTCTTCCCTCACTGTACAGGCAAAGTCCGAAAACATAGCGGGAACACCCGGGACCAGCTATTCTGTTGACGGGGGGAGCAGTTTCCATGACCTTACATGTTCGGGTTCCGGGGATGTTTACACATGTTACATACCCAAGGAAGACCTCTGCTCCCTAATGACCAACAGCCTTGAGTTGATTCTCAAGTTTTCATACGACGGAACGGACATCGTTAGCAATGCGCAGAAGGTGTACGTAAAGCTCCCCGAACCCCACATGCAGGTTTATTCTGTTTATCCCGATACGCTCGGGATAGGAAAGACCACCACGACCACCGTGAACCTGTACATACAATACCCTGAAACTCTCGGCAGTTCACCTTCATTCACCTATTCATATCTGGACAAGGCAGACCAGTCCATGAGCTGCCAGAAGGTCAGCTCAACGAGCATTCGCAATTATTACAGGTGCTCGCAGACAGGGTTTGACATACCTGCTGACTATTCCGGAAACAAGATATCCGTCACTTTCGCTGTGGAAGGCACGACCCTGACCTATCCCTACACATTGTCCACCGCTGCTGCGGCTGTTTCGGAAGAGCCATGGTTAGAGGTTCAGTCAACCATTCCCGGCAAGATAGAGGTCGAGGCAGGGAACAAGACGGAAGCCACGCTGATGATAACGGTTCACAGGGCAGCAGAGAACAACCTCAAAAATGACGCAACACTTCAGCCGACCAAATGGATTACTTCCGGAACCTGCCAGCAGACGGCGATAGATTATGATTTCTCATGCGATGTTACGGTCAGCGCATCAAAGGATGCAAGTTTCGGGGAGAACAGCGCTGAGGTTAAAGTAAGGGTCTCTGACGGGAAAACCTATACGCTCTCTAACTACACGAAGGTCTATGTGCTTCCGGGTAAATATCAGATAGAAATACAAAGCATAACCCCCGACAAACTGTACTGCACGGGCCACAAACAGCAAAACCCTTCCCAAATCAAGGTAAATGCGAAGCTTATGAACCTCCAGGCAGACAGCATGCTCCAGGAAAAGCTGGTGTTCAACGGGGACGAGCTGGTGCACACGGACAGGTACTGTACCTTCCAGTCAGGCAGCATAACCTGCAACATACCGACGGACAAACTTCTGGAGAAGGTTTCCTGCGGTTCCGGGGATCTTGCTCCCGGAGAGGGTCTTCACTACTATCCGTTTTCCTTAACCTTCCTGCTCAAGAAAGGAGACGAGCAGCTTACGGTTTCCGGTGCCAAGGACCTCGGGGTGGAGGCGATTCCCCTGCAGGCCTATCTGGAGATAGTGGATACAGACATTCAGCAGGGGTTCCTTACCGAACCGGTGAACTGTCTGGGTTCGAAAACCATAAGGCTGGGAGAAGGGGGGAACTACGTAAGGATAAGATACGCCGACCTCCTCCACCAGACGCCGGACGAAGGCGACCTCACGTGGTCCTTCCGCATGGACGCCTATGACCAGAGCGGGAAGCTAACGAAAGGCATGGGGACTTCACCGACTGCGAATGCAACCATATGCAGGCTTAAGAGACACCAGCAGGTCGGCGTCCACCGTTACGAAGATTACGACTGCACGCTCTTTGTGGACAGGCAGATGTTCCAGAGGTGCGAGAACGGGGAAGGAACCATAACGCTTACCGCACTCTCGAAAACTATGGGCAGGTCTGCAGACGGTGAATTCAGCATTCAGGTCAGCAGAGGGGAAAGCGATTTCAATCTTTACATACAGGTTGAAAAGGATGCGAGCAACGAGATAACATGCTGGGTAACCAACTTCGACGGGAAGTGCCATCTGGAATACTCCCAGCTCAATTCGACCATTGCGATAAAGAACCGCGCAAAGGGGGACATAGGTGACCTCACGCTTTTCGACTCCGATATAAAATTGATAGGAGGGGATGTGGACACGGATGTTTACTCCCCCTACTGCAGGGAGAGCGCTAAGGGAAGCCACAGATTCCTGTGCGGCTTCGGCATAAAGCCCGTCATAACGATCAAGGAAACCGTTGACAACACAACAAACCAGACGTTCAGCGATGTCGACCTCGGAGAACTCGAACTCAGCACAGCCGTCAAATACGCGGACGGTCTCGCTGAGGACACGCTGAAGGCGAAGATAGGAACGATAACGGTCAAACCCAAGAAAGACCCGGCCTTCATCAATTACCTCGAGCAGAAAAAAGAGATTAGGGGAATCGTTAAAACGGTAAACAAGGTGATCAAATGGATGATGGGTGTCGCCGGCTTCTGCGTGACCTGCGCGGCAGGAACGTGGGTGTACAACAAGGTAGCAGGTGAAGATGAGAATGAAGGAGGCGGTGGTGGGAGTAACGGCAACGATAACGGCGGGGGCACGAGCGGAGGAACAGGCGGAGGAACAAGCGGAGGCAACGAAGGAACTTCACAGCGCGGACTTACGTGTATCGGTTCCTCCAGCGGAAAGACAGGCAAATGTGAGTATTCATCTTTATGCCAAGGCACATCAGAACCGGCAAAATACAATATGTGCGGTGAGGTCAGCGGATTGCAGTGCTGCATACCAGAGAGCCTTTTCTCCGGAGGAGGATACGAACCGGAAGTCAGCAAGGCAGGCTTTGATATTTCTACACTTCAAAAATGCATTGATTGCGTGAAGGATACCGGGAAAAAATGGTGCGTGACAAGTGCAAAATGCATTGAAGAATCTTGCGATTACTCTGTAGGCACAGAAGCTGGGTGCAAACTAATTTACCCGGAAGGGGAAGCCACAGCTGAGGCCACCGACCCTGTCAATGAAGTACTCACTGCCACGCAATTACCTGATGCCAGAAATTTGAACTTGCCGCAGATTCCGAAATTTATGGACAGTACATTTGACAATGCAAAAAAGGCAGACAGCTGGTGGAAGGGCGTGGCGGCAGTTTTTGGCATCATGGCTGTCATTTATCTTTTGCTTGAAATTTTTGACAGGAAGGTATTTGGCACAGGAGATCTGATGAAAGCGTTCACAAACGGTTTGAAGATTGGTTTCATATGCGTGGTTCTCCAAATGCTCGGGGATACATTAATAGGAAAAACACATGACAAAAGTATTTCAGATTATGCAGGAAAGGGTATGAAATATGCAGGGGACCTTATGTATGATATTTGCGACTTTATAGCCAAGAACTTCCCCGCTATTATAGCCTTGCTGAACATCGTTATGCGCTTGATGTACGTTCAGAAGTGCATAGAGGACATAGACAGGAGCCTTGACCGGCAGTATTACTCTTCCTCATACGGCAGTTTCCAGTCAGGCCTGGCCGGGACGCAGTCAAGCATGGCAAAGCTTCAGGGCTGCCTCAGCCAGTTCAACCAGATTATGAACAGCGCCTACATGGTTGGACAGTCCATGTACTACAGCGGAGCTGCCATCTGGGGCACGACATCATTCAAACTCTACAAGTCTTCGGGAACAGAGATAACGAGAGGCAAGGCAACAATCTGCAAAGGAGAAAGCCTGAAGTACAAGGTTAAGAATTGGTGCAAGGTCATACGGGAGAAGGGGACGGACGCGCAGTACATAAGGATAACGAGCAGCACAAAAAACAACTGCGCCCCTGTAACAATCTACTCTGCAGAAACCTGCAGGGGTTATTATGGATACGGCTACGGCATGGGTTACACGGGCACGGGCATGTGGCCCGGCGGGTGGGCAGGAGGTTACACGCCCATGCACCAGTACGCAGGGACAACAGAAGGTTTTTTCTCTCCTGTAAGTTACTGTTCTGGTGATGTAAATTTCCAAAACACAATTACATACCATCTTTCAATTCCGGGTACGGGTCAGTATTACGAGATTACGTACAATCCGAAATGCTAGTTTCTGACCTTCAATAGCTTAAGCTCTTTCAGGATTTCAAGCCAGCTCCATGCCCAGACCACGGACTCGAAAGCCCGTATCAAGTCGTTCTTCCCCAAGAAATAGTTGCAGTCCTTCACGTACGCCCTTATGTTTTCCAGCAGGCCTTCCCTTTCCTTGTCGAGAACTTCGGCACCCCTCATTTCTTCCCTTATCTTTCCCAGCCATTTCTCCGTTTCCCTTTTCAGTTCCTTTTCGAGGTCCATAGTTTTAAATTGCAGCAGAAAATAAATATAGCATGGTCCTCGAATTCCTCGGCCAGACTGAAATAATTGTCTTCTTCCTCATTTTTGTTGTTTTCATAATCATAGCATACAAGCTCGTCAAGTTCGTTTTCAGGGCCTTCATAATAGGCCTGGCCGCTGCCCTTTTCCCGATATTCGGGAATTTTTTCTTGGGTATGAACATTGATATCACGCTGTTTAATGTCTTCTGGTTCGCCCTCACGGGAATCGGTCTGTTCATCCTTTACTCCATCCTTAAGACAGGATGGAAATTCTTAAAGATCGTGGCATGGCCGTTCAGAAAGGCAAGGGGCAAGAAAAAGTCCAAATGATTTATGCAGCCTGGGGGTTTTCGCTTTTCCTTATGTTATCCAGCATGATCCTCTTCTCCACCCGGGCTACGAGGTTCTTGCCCATATCCACGAACTCCGGGTCAAGGGAAATCGCACTCACTCCCATCCTTATCAGTTTTTCCATAACATCAGGCTCGTACCTTTCGATGGAAACAGAAACTTCGACATTGTATTGCCTGCAGACCCTTACGATATTCTCTATCAGTTTCATAACCGAAGGATGGGATTCTGAATAGAAAGAGGAGACCTTGACGTTGGTTCTGTCAACCCCTAGGGTCAGCTGCGTGAGTTCCGGGAGATTGACAAGAACGTTGTTCACGCCCTCCCTGCAGAAAGATTCTATGTCAAGGGCGGAAGAAGGAGTGCACACCTCTATCCCAAGTTTGAGAGAGAAGGGAACGAGCGTCTTCGCCATACGAAACTCGTCTGCAGTGGTAACGAAAGACAGGACAATCCCTATGTTGTTCATGCCCTGTGCATACAACCTACGTATCGCTTCTATCTCGCATCTTAGTATCTCCGGCTCCTCCAGTGACCTTCTTACGCCCCTCCATCCCAAAAGGGGATTCTTCTCTCTCCACTCGCCCTCTATCTCATCGCTCCTCAGGGAAAAGCTCCTGTACCATACAGTCTTGGGGTAAAATTTTCTGGCAAATGAGCCGATTTGGCATAAGAGTTCTACGAGCTCATCAGGATTGGTTTTCGAAAGCGAGAATGGGTCTCTCCCTGCAAAAAGCCCTTCTGCCTTGAGCAGACCTACGCCGTCCACATCCTTTTCAATGTCAAAATCCTTGGACAAATCAAGATTCAGCTTTATTTCCGTCGCCGTCACGCCACCTTCATCCGTTATGTCCGTCCCGGAAGAAGAATCTCCTCCCATCGAATAGAGCTTCCCATTGTTCATATTAACTACCATGCCTTCGCTCAGGGAGGACGTGTCGAGACCCGTGATGCAGGGAATGCCGAACTCTCTGCACATGAAGGACAGGCTGCTCGTGTACCCCCCGTAATCAGAGACTATTCCCCTCACCTTTGAAAAGAAGGGAAAGAGCTCGGGCGAGAGAACTTTGGTCACCAGTATGTCGCCTTCTGATATCCTTTCAAAATCGCTCGTGCTGGACACGATCTTTATGCTGCCCTTAACAGAGCCTTTGGAAACGTCCAGACCTTTGGCCATAGGCTCTTTTTCGTTTTCTATCCCCTCTCCGCCTTCGGTCCTTGGTAGCGGTCTTGTGTGAAGAAGAAAAATTTTGTTTCTTTCAATCCCCCATCCGACAGCCTGAGGCTGTGCATACATGAAAGAAACCCTTTTGTACATTTCAAATATCTTCTTTATCTCTTCGCTGTCCAAGAGCTGGGCGTTCACCTTCTCCCTCAGAACAGCCTCTTTCTTTGTTTTGCCTGAAACAGGGTCCTTCGTGTATATCCACATCTTTTTCCCTATCCTCTTTTCAAGTTCTTCGCCCGTTTCCCTATCCAGCCTGTAAACATCCGGCAGGATTATTCCGTTCGATATAGCATTCCCGAGCCCCCAAGTACCTTCGATAATTACGTTTGAATTGTCCGCAAAGATACTTCCGGACTTCTCCGCATCAACCATGCGCTGCACAACAACACCCGCCTGCGTGATGTCCGGAAGTTCTCTCTTCTTTTTGTAGTATATTGCCCTTGGACTGTAGAGGGATGACCAGCAAAACTTTATGGATTCGAGAAGGTTTCCCAATCCTTGGATGTTGAGGACGCTCTCTGTCTGTCCAATGAAGGATGAATCGGAATGTGTTATGGGCGAAGGCCGGACAGCGACATTTGTCTGCTCCCTTCCCGCCTTTATGAAATCCAGCGCAGGGCCACCCACCTCCTTCGCCTCCCTGCTGACGAGGAGGGATTCGTATGCATTCGAAATTTCATTCTTCAGGACCTCAGGGACTTCAGAATTTGAGAAAAGATTCCGTATCTCGTTCGAGACTTCCGTGAGCCTTCTGTAATCCTCAACATCCAAATCCGAAAGCAGATTAGCTATCCTTTCTTCCAGTTGGTTTTTCTTCATGAAGAGCAAGAGCCCCTCTGAATTTATCACAAAGCCCGGGGGAACAGGAAGTTTTTCCCTCGAAAGTTCAGACAGCCTCAGCGCCTTTTCGCCGACTGCCCTGTCTGTTTTCTCGATTTTTTCCATGGGCACTACGTACATAAAACCACAAATATATTATTTGGCTTCTAAATTTTAAAAGCGAATACAACTATTATAAGACAAGGTTTTTTGCATGATGGAGATGGTTGAAAAAATACTCAAAGAGAAGGGCGGCCTGATAGAGAAGGAAATAGAAAAGGTTATTCCCAAGGACGGCATTCCTAACCTGAACGATGCGATCTGGTATCACATGGGAACCGGAGGTAAAAGAATAAGACCCGTCCTCGCAATAATGACGTGCGAAGCCCTTAAGGGCGATGTCCGAAAAGTTCTCCCATTTGCTGCAGCCTGCGAAATCCTCCACAACTGGCTGCTCGTTCACGATGACATAGAGGACGGCGACCGCGTCCGGAGAGACAAGCCTGCGGTTTGGGTAAAGTACGGGCTGGCCCATGGCGTGAATGTGGGAGACTACATGTCGGAGAAGGTATATGAAATGATTATGAATTCTGACTTGGACAAAGACAAAAAGATATCCCTCATGAACGAAACTGTTCAAACGTGCCTGCGGACGGCAGAAGGTCAAAGTATGGACATGAATTTACGAAACAACAACAGCCCCTCCGAGAACGACTATATGAAAATGATAGAAGGCAAAACCGCGTATTACTTAACGCTCCCTATGGTAGGAGGGGCGATAGTCGCGGGGAGATCTGAACTTGCTGGAAAAATAAGAGAGTTCGGTCTCAAAATAGGTCCTGCCTTCCAGATAGCGGATGACCTGCTCGATCTCACGAAGGGAAAAGGGCGCGGGGAGATAGGTTCGGACATAAAGGAAGGGAAGAGAAGCATAATGGTTGTTCACTGTTCATCGAAATGCACGCCCGGTGAGAAGGAAAGGCTCTTCGGAATTCTAAACAAAAAAAGAGAGGGCACAACAAAGGAAGACGTGAAGTTCGTAAAAAACCTGTTCGAAAAGTACGGCTCGCTTGAATACGCCAGAAGGAAAGCCAAATCACTTATTGAAGGGAGCAAGGAGATAACATCCGAACTTCCCGGAGAACTGAAGAAAATACTCGATGCCTTTGCCGAGTACCTTGTGGAAAGGAAGAAATAGAATTTTTTCACAACTATGAAAGGATTTATATAAATTGGTTTAAACAATATTATTAATATGTCACCCAGAACAGCAAAGAATTTAATAGAAAGGGTTTCTACGGGCATCCCCGGTCTTGATGAACTGCTTGAGGGAGGGTTCGTAAGGGGCTCAACCATCCTCCTAACAGGAGGCACGGGAACGGGGAAAACCACTTTCTGCGCCCAGTTTATTCTGGAAGGTCTCAAAAAGAATGAGCCGGGCGTTTACATAACCATGGAGGAAGACCCGGAAGACATAAAAACCGATCTGATAAGGTTCGGTTTTGATTTTGATAAATTCGAAAAGAAAGGATTATTCAAATTCGTTTACCAGAATCCTTTTGAGGTTTCCGACATATCAGGCACGGTAGTGGATGTCATAAATTCGGTCAAGGCAAAAAGGGCTGTTATTGATCCTGTCTCGCTGATCGGGATGTACATGAAGAATCCTGCCCTCTTAAGAAAACGGCTTTTCGAAATCATACAGATTCTGAAGAAGACAGGCGCAACAACACTGGTAACCTCTGAGATATTGGATAACGAGATAGGTGAAAGGGGTGGAGGGAGTCTGTCCAGGGAAGGTGTGACGGAATTCGTGGTGGACGGCGTAATAGTTCTCAACCTCTTCGGGATAGGAGAAGGAATAACGAGATCCCTTCTTGTAAGGAAAATGAGAAGGACAAAACACGGAACAGATGTATACCCAATGGAGATAACAGGCAAAGGGATTATTATCAAAAAAGAGTGAGGCCAACGCTGATTACTTCTTTCCCATACCTATCCAGTGATAACCTTCTGGCAAAAGGTAGACATTTACTTTATCTTTTTCGTATCCTGCATTTATCATTATTTTTTCAAGTTCTTTTCCATTCCTGTACTTTAATTTCCATCCACCGAAAACTTCCATAAAAAACCTCATCCACCGATGCGCATTCATGTTGCTTGTGATTACCGTTCCTCCTTCTTTGGAGACATTCCTTGCATTTTTTAACAAATCCACCCCCCTCTCGTCATTGAGGTAGTCCATGATGCCCTGTGTGATGACAATGTCATAGAAATTACCATTTTCATAGTGGTGCGCTTTGCCAATTTTGCATCTTTTGAAAGTTATCCCTTTTAATCCTTTCTTCATGGCGATTATTGATCCAATTTCCATTGCGCCCTTGTCTTTATCTACGCAGGTAGCGTAAACATCTATACCCCTTCTTTTGAGAGATTCTGCAACCTCCATAACATCTCTTCCGGGGCCAGAAGCCAAGCTCAGAATATTAACCCTTCCATTGTTTGATTCCGCGTATTCTTCTCCCAGCTGTTTCATAGTCTCTACGTAATGTTTGAATCTTGCTCTCGTCGCTTCCGATGCTTTTGAATTGTAAAAAATCTTGTCCGTCCAGTGTTTAGGGACGAACTCTCTTTCGCTGAATTCATAATCTCCGTTTGCATGAATTTCAATTTCATTCCCGTACAAGAGATCAAGAACCCTCCAGGAGCCCGGGTTTTCAATGGTTTCTTTCCCAATTTTGCTGTGCTTATGAAAAAATTTCGTACCGGATCTTCTGAGAGACTTTAGGGGGTGTTTTAAAAAATTTATTCTTAGCTTATCTATTGAAAATTTATATTCAACTTCCCCTGGACCTATAAGGTCTATGTAGCCCACATGATTCATTCTTTCACCATTTACTCTCCCATTCGCAGTATTGAAAACCATCTTTCATACATTTGTTCTCGACAAGTTTTGCATTTTTAACTCCGAGCTCGACTTCTCCGTGTGCGGTGTAAACTCCCATGAACCAATGGCACGCCATGGCCTTTTTCCCGTAAAGTTTTATGCTGTGCTCTATCACAGGGTTGTCATATACATGGATAATTACATGGTGATGACCGTCTTTTTTTACATCAAATTTTACGAAATCTACTTTGCCGAAACCTATGAAATCAAGCAGCGCCATAACAACTTTTCGAAAAGCTGATCCGCTTTGGGCTTTCATTCCTGTGCTTTCCAATATTTCCATACCTGCATCATAGCCAGCTTCATATCCAAGTTTATAGACGTATTCCTTTCCCATTTTTTCTCCTATGCTCTGCAAATTAACAGCAAAGGCTCTGGCAGGAAACAGCATCCAGTCCATCTTTCCGTAAAGCCTTACCCTCCCCTTTACATTGGTAAATGCCCTGCCGATCAACATTTTTTTCAGAATTGTTGATAAGACCATTTACTCCTCCACCCTTATCAGTTCATATATCACTCTTAGCCTTTCCATGTCATATGGCCAGGCAATTAAGGCCTTTCCTATTCTTTTCGTCCTTAGTTTTTCGGCCTTTTCGAGCTCTTTTATATGATAGCTGATTTTCTTGATGTTGCTGTTGTTCATTTCCATTCCAAGAGCTCTGACAAGTTCCTTTATGTGGACTGGCCAGTGATTCTCAACAAGTTCCATTACCCTTTTTCTCAGTTCCTTTCCTCTCATGTATTACTATATATGTGAAAAATATTTAAATAATTATGTTCACATATATGAAAAATTTAGTAGTGAAGAAATAATTTGGCCCCACTATCTATGTAGCAGGCATAGGGAGCACACCTTTTCCAACCTTTCTTGTAACCACATTCAATGACAGGAACTTTCTCGATGTTTGGATCACCAGAAGCGATGAAATTCAGGAAAGAGTCCACTCCATCTTCGCTGCCACTACTTAACTTGCTCCATTCCTTGTCAAAATTCCTTTTTGCCCCGCTGAAGGTTCTTCCACAAGGAAGTTTGGTCTGTACTGATTTCAGTTCGCCTATGTAGCAATCACCTGTTAAAAATCTCACTTCAGCATCTGCATCTCCTGGTCCGTATGCCTTCCAAGTATAAGCTATTTTAGGCATCTCCCTTCTCTCAAAACCAATTCCGTGCAAATTTTCCAAGATAATGCTCCGCATAGTAATTTCTGCATTCAATGCTTTGTAAGGACCGGCCCATGCATTTATGTCAATTACGATTTCTCCGCCTATGGAAACCCCCCGGCTTTTCACTATTCTGATTAGCCTCCTCATATGGTCATCATCATAAATTTCATTGGGTTTCCCCCCAAGCCCTTCTGGCAGATTTAATTTTTTTCCTATAAAGATATCCAAACTTGAAAGACCTTTTGTTTTGTCTAAAAGTTTTTTCGCTTTCCCCTCAAAATTCTCCCTTAAAACATCGTACACGTCTCTTGGGGTTTCCCCGTTAGCGGAGGGGTTAACTATGTAAATTTTATTTTTGTGATTCCGCGGCGTCCATGCAAAGATATACTGAGAATCATGAATTTGCAACGGTCCGTACAAGGAAGCGAGCGAAATTTTCTCCTGGCCGGGATATTTACTGCTCGAATCAAGTTTTGATAGCTCCTTTCTAAAGAATTTGTTCATATATTCACATCTTTTCTTTAGCGCGTTGGAAGATTGTAAGTTCCATCCAGATAATTCACTACGCTTTCGGCTGCATAATTTTCAATAACAACTTTGTCATACAATTCGCCTAGAGGCTTGGAGGCAAAATATGCACCTGCAACCAGTCCTGCTGCCACACCCGCTGCAATAAGATTTTTTTGCCATTGTTTCAAATTTTTCCACTTAAAATCACTCCTCATATCAACCACCTTTAATTTTGCACCACTGAAGGATACCATCGATTTCAATTCCCTCATCGATGAAGTCTATTTCTCTTTTATCCTTTGTAATTTTATCCGGTATGACAGGCAAAAATCCCTCCACCTTGGTCTTCACATGCGTTCTGGTTTCAGGTAGATATGTGAACTTTATCTGCTTCCCTATTGCCTCTTTCAGATCCGTGGGGCCCTTAACCGCAAGTTTAATTGTTTTTGTGCCTTTCGGTTTATCTACCATTATCGAGAGTATGTCGAATTCATATGAAACATTATCAACAATAACAGTTGGTACTGGAAATCTCTGTGGTTCGTTGGCGATGTAACTTAGCTTTTTGGTTTCTACTTCGTAGAGAAGTCCTTCGCCTCTCTTGTAACCCAATAATGACTCTATGCAACCTTCAGTGGACAAGACGGCACCACTTACTGCCAAATATTTTAAGACATCTCTCCTTTTCATGTTTCACTATATATATGAAAATTATTTAAACTTTTCCGGTAACTATAGTGAAAAATAGGAGAGAAATAAAAATTTGTCCTCCCTCGGGAGGAAAACAAAATTTAAAGAACCTGTCCGCAACCTTTAAACAAATTTCGTTGCATAATTTTAGAATACCATCAAAGAGAGAAATTACAGGCAGGAGAAGGGTGCAGTTCACAGAGAAATTGTAAGGGGGATGGTCTAGATTTGGCATAGATTTGCCCGACAATCCATTTAAAAACAGACTTTTATAAATGAAGGCCAAATATATTATTATGAATAAGGCGCAAACACAGGCCATCAGTCTTGTTCTGATATCCGGAATAGTAATAGCGTTGGCTGGAGCGGCCTACATGTGGGGGAAACCGATGATTGAGAAGAGAACGACGATAACGCAATTCACTTCTGCCGTCAGGTTTATGGAGGACCTTGACAAAAAGATAGTCGAGCTTGCCAGGACCTGCGTAACTCCCGGTTCGTGTGAAGAGAGCGTGAATTTGCCCATAACCGGTATTGCAAGGATAGATGCGAACGACAACAACATAACCTACGAGTTTGTTGTTTCCCAACCTCTGATCACAGAAGGAAACATACCCATCAACACGGGCAATGTCGGGGAAGTTGCTGCATACGGGGAAAGCCCTGGTGTCATAATAATGAGGGGGGAGTTCTCCGAAAATGTTCACAAACTGATTTTCACGCTGCATTACAGGGAACTTTACAACAGCAAACAGGGTACGGGGTACAAGATAAATCTGAAGGGAAGCGGAACAGGCACGAGCAAGATATTAATCACATACACAGGCAGCGAAACACTCCCTGACCAGGGATGGTACGGAGGAGACCTTGTTCTTTCCAACATAAACATACAGGTCGTATAAGAGACTGAAACTGTATAAAAACATGGGAAGCCAAATATAAATATGCCTTCCAGAAAGGGCCAGACCGTTGTTTTTGAACAGGTTTTGCTGTTTACCATAGGCGTCGCAATATTCATAGCATGCTTTTCCCTCTTCAGCATGTACCAGACCAATTACCTTTCCATGATGAAATGGGACCAGCTGAAGGCGGTTAAGGAATACCTCGTATCGAACATAATCGAACTTTCGGAAAAAGGCGAGTTTGAATCATCCGCGGTACTCAAGATACCCAGGAGGATAGGCAACGATTATTACAGGGTTTCCCTCAGCCAGAACGGCCTTAACATAACATTTTTCACAGGACAGAGAAAGGACTATGATTTTTCACCCCTCTACGGCCTCAACAGTTCATATACATTCGGTGGCATTGCCACAAGCGACAGGGGGAAGGTTATAATTTATAAGAAAGGAAATTCAATTACATTAAAGTAGGGTTGACTATTGGTTTTTATGAAAAAGATAAGGATTCAGAAGGTCAAGAAAGCCGTGAAATTAAAGGAGAAAAAGCTTACTCCCCGCCAGATAGTCAGGAGACTCAAGAGGGGTTACAGGAATCTGCTCAAATACGGAAGCAGGGGGTTTGGTCCAAGAGGAATGGGAAGAGGACTTTCAGCTGAAAACATATATATAATGGGAATGGGAGGAGTCCCTGGGGCTGCTCCCGCTGTTGTGAAGCCCGAAAAGGTCGAGGTGACCGTAAAGCCTGGGATAGAGACTACAATCCCGAAAGTTCCCGCACCATTGGGTTCTCCGTTGTCAAGCGAGGAAAAGGAGATGCTGAGGAACATAAACATTTCCTACCCTCTCATACCGCCAAAACCCAAAAAAAACGAGAAGGTGTACGCATACGCAAGAATAAGATGGGATCCGAGAAGCGATATGCTCGTTTACTCGGTTATAGAACCCAAGCTCTCGGGCAATGAAAGAAAGATTATAGAACACATAAAAAAGGAGATGGAAGAAAGACTTGACATAGACTTCACGAAGCTGGGGGACATACGCGCAAAGGAACTCCTCAAGGAGCAGATAAGGAAGATTATAGAGGCGGAAGAGATACCTGCGAGCAAAATGGACATCATACAGTACTACATAGAAAGGGACATAATAGGCCTGGGTAGGATAGAGCCGCTGATGAAGGACAAAGACATAGAAGACATATCATGCGATGGTGAGGATATTCCACTTTATGTTTATCACAGAAACCCCCTGTTCGGATCTGTAATGACCAACATTGTTTTTGAGGACAAGGACGAGCTCGACACCTTTGTCATGAGACTTTCGCAGAAATGCGGGAAATCAGTTTCGATTGCCGAACCCCTCGTGGATGGCTCGCTTCCGGACGGCTCCAGGGTGCAGGCAACGCTTGGAACGGACATCGCCCGCAGGGGCTCAAACTTTACCATACGAAAGTTCACTGCTGCCCCCCTCACCCCTGTTCACATGCTGGAGTACGGGACACTGGATTCCACACAACTTGCCTATCTGTGGCTTGCCATAGAAAACCGGAAATCCGTCCTCGTATCAGGGGGGACGGCAACAGGGAAAACCTCTCTCCTCAACGCCCTGTCGCTCTTCATAAGGCCCAGCATGAAAATCGTTTCGATAGAGGACACTTCTGAACTTCGTCTGCCCCATCCGCACTGGATTCCGGAAGTCGCCAGAACCCCCATAGCCGTAGGGAAGCGTGCAGGCGAGGTGAGCCTTTTTGACCTTCTGAAAACATCGCTCAGACAGAGACCGGATTACATCATTGTGGGAGAGGTAAGGGGAAGGGAGGCATTCGTTCTCTTCCAGCAAATTGCTACTGGTCATGCCGGTCTGGCAACCATTCACGCCTCCAACCTTTCCCAACTTGTCAACAGGCTGACAACGCCGCCCATAAATCTCCCTCCTGGCCTGATAGAAAATCTGGACGTAATAGTTTTCCTCATGCAGGTGAAGTCAAGGGACAGGTACGTGAGGAGGGCAAACGAAATTATTGAGATAAAAGGGACCAAGGGAGACAAGCCCCTGACCAGTGTCATATTCAAGTGGAAGCCCTTGACTGATAAATTCGAGAGTGTGGAGAAGTCCATGGTTCTCCAGCATATTGCGACATCCCTGGGCCTCACAGAGAACAGCCTCAAAGAAGAACTAAGGGTAAGAAAGGCAATACTGGAATGGATGAGAGAAAAACGCATGTTTGATTACAGGGACATTGCACGCGTGATTAACGGTTATTACTCCAATCCTGACAGGATAATAAGTATGGTCGAAGAGCTGTAGGAGGTTGGGGGTGGCGTAAGTTTTTGACAGGTTTTAAAGGGATTTAATGAACTGAAGTGTGTGCATGAAGGAGAAAATGTCTGTAAGACTGTTTGGCGGAATAATCAAACCTTACCTTGATTACTTCGACAGCCTAAAGGAAAGGTTGAAACAGGCAGGAATGAAGTATTCAATCGAGGAATACCTCTCCACAGTGCTCCTTTTCTCCATGGTAGTTTTCATCGTGGTCATGCTTCTCTGTTCCTTCTACATAACCATAACCACCGCGTATGTCTTTTATTCCTACACACTTTCGATAATACTATCCTTCGGCTCTGCAGCCGCGACATTCTTTATAATTTATTATTATCCCACGGTAAGAGCGAAGAACGTGCAGAACAGAATAAACAAGGAACTTCCATTCACTGCGATATATATGTCCACCGTCGCTTCCTCCAACATACAGCCTGCCGAGATGTTCAAGATACTTTCCACCAAGAAAGGTGAAGTGGGAAAGGAATTCGGAAGGATATACAGGGACACACAGATGCTGGGCATGGACGTCGCAACTGCCCTGACAAAGGCAGCGAACAGGACGCCCTCCACCAAGCTCGGCGAGCTTTTATGGGGTATGCTGTCCGTTATAACAAAGGGAGGCGATCTTACCGAATACCTTTCTGGAAAAGCAAAGGAACTGATGAGCCAGTACAGGCGTTCGCTGAACGATTATTCAAAACAGATAAGCTTTTACACGGAAATATACATAACCCTGATAATAGTGGGAACGCTTTTCTTCATTGTCCTTTCATCCATAATGTCCCCTCTTGTGGGCGGGGATATACTTCTGGTTCAGACGTTCCTTGTGTTCTTTTTCATCCCATTCATCTCGGTAGGTTTCATTGTGCTGCTGAAAGGCATATCGCCAACAGGTTAGGTAAACATGAAGGTATCGATTGATCCCAAGAGGAAAATACTGCTTGGTTCTTTACTTGCGAGTTTGGTTCTCATTTCTGTCGTGAGCTTTCTGACCCAAGACATAGGGGCGATAATAAACGTGGGCGTAATCTGTCTTTTCATAATGGTCACGCCCTTCTTCCTCTACAAGTACCTCGAATTTCTGTGGCTCAAATCCATAGAAAGGGAGTTCCCTAACTTTATAAGGGACCTTGCCGGTCTGAAAAGGTCAGGAATGACTCTGTCAGAGGCGGTGAAGATGACATCCAAAACCAATTACGGAAAGCTGACGCCCGAAGTGGAAAAGTTTTCCAATCGCCTGTCATGGGGAACGCCCTTCATACGGGCGGTGGAGATTTTCGGTAAAAGGTTCCAAAACTCGAAACTGATAACCGAGGTGCTCGGTATCATGAGAGAATCGTACATGTCGGGTGGTGATGTCGCCTCCACACTCGATTCCCTCTCCAAGGACATGCTGACCCTGAGGGATGTGGAGGAAGAAAGAAAATCCATCGTGAGGCAGCACGTAATGATAATGTACGGAATATTCTTCATGTTCGTCGGGATATCTGTCGCTATCATTCATGTTCTCATACCCATGATGATTGAACAACCCCAGGTCGCCGGAGGCGAATCACCCATTACATTCGCGTTCACTGATCCCTGCACTGACATGCCTATAGTTTTTCCGTGTGGATTCTTCAACATTATTTGTGTCTCCTTCAACATAAAGGGGGGAATAGCATGTTATTACATCTCCCTTTTCTTTTCCGTTCTCATAGTCCAGGCCATTTTCATGGGTTTGATAGCAGGCCAGCTTGGGGAGAACTCGGCAATAGCAGGCGTTAAACACTCGCTCATAATGCTGGCTTCCATATTCGTGACGTTCATGTTCCTGATAAGGCTCGGGCTGCTGCCAATATAAATTAGGAATTTTAATATAGTCTATGGCATTCCTTGAGCAATACTTCGTGAATCCAATTCTGATAAACGGCTTTTTCAACCCAATCAACACCCTGATGTACGCATTAATACTTATAGCGGCAGCAATTCTTGTTTACTTCAAGATACTTAAACCCATGAAAATTGAAATCAACAGGAACTTCGCATTTGCTTTGCTTCCGTTCATTTTCTGGGCCGCAACAACGCGCGTGCTGAGGGATTTTGCGTACGGCCTGGCGAAGGGCGCGGCAATAACTTCGAATACGATTGGAATGTTCATGAGCGATGTACCTTACCAGGTCAGCACGATACACACCGAGATTCTTTCGTATCTTTCAGGCAAGCTATTGCTCGGGGGCTTCAACGGCTTCTATTCATGGGTGGTCGTCCTCTTTCCCACGCCAGGCAGCTATATGTTAACATTCACGTTCGCCCTGCTTTCCCTTTTGCTTTCCCTCCTGGTCCAGAAATACACGAAAAAGCCGTACTGGAAGATCATGTTTTTTGTAGGTTTTTTGGCGTGTGCCCTGAATATCTACCTCCTCCCCCGCCTGAATTTCACGCCCTTCTTTACGGTTATGGGCGTAACGATTCTATGGACATTCCTTTTCTTCTCCATAACAAAATTTTCAAAATTTGTCAACTACAAAAGTTTAAAGGAAATTTTCACCATGGAAAATTCATCTTTGTTATCCGTTCATATGCTTGATGCAAGTGCGACATGGGCAGCCCTGACATTTTATGGGTACCTTGAGCAGCATCCCTTGCCAAGATTCGTAACGACATATTTCACCCCTGCGGGCATGTTCCTGCTGAAACTCGTGGTCATGATACCTGTCCTTTACGTGATAAACAGATACACAGAGAATGGAGAATTCAAGAACTTCCTGTTGATACTGATTCTTATTCTTGGACTCGCTCCCGGTCTTAGGGACATGATAAGATTGATGGCAGGAGTTTAGACCCGTCATTAACAACTAGCAACCAACAACCGAAACCTTTATAAAACTTTTAGTCCATAATCTAGTAAATATTACTACCCAATAATAATAAATATAAATGGAGGCGAGAATCTATGACAAATGGTGGTTATCCATACGTACCTGTTGTTGTAAAGAAAGCTTGGTACAAAAAACCTTTGTCGGTTGCGTTGATAGTGTTGGGAATAGGAGGGGCCGGAGCGGCCGGGTACAAATTTTTTCATAAACGAAATAAAGAGATATTCGAGCAAAAACCTTACTGCACGCCTTTGGATTACGAAAACCCTGTTAAAATTGAAAGAGTCGATGTTGATGGCAGCAAAGAATTGTATTTGGTATTGGATTTGGAAATGAACAATGAATTTAGAGAAAAAATGTTTGATGAATTCTTGAAGAACAGCAACGGAAAAGTGAATTCTCCCACCTGCGGCAACAAAGCGAAGCTGTACATCAAGGGGTTAACGGAAAAGGAGCTTAACAGTTTAATGAAAAAAATGTGGCGTAAAGAGTTGGTACTGGACGGTTACGCGAATGCAAAATATGGCAAACTGAAAATAGGCAACAAGGTATACAACTACATCATGGAAATGTATGCGGATGAAGACGATATAAAATTACAAGAGAACTACGAACTCGAGAAAAGCAGACCGGAGAAGGAAATGGCTAAATTAAGGAAATTAGAGAGAGAAATAAGCGTATTGAAACAAAAAGCTGGGATTCTATCGGTAACGAAAAACTCTTGGCAGGAATATAGACTGGTAAAAAAAAGAATAGGGCAGTTGGAAGCGCAAATACGCAAACTCGACCCACCATTTTAAAAACTTCTCCATTTTGTGGTTTAAATGAAAAACATAGTGGTGATATCGCAGGACAGAAACCCAACCGGGATTAATGTGGGTGCCAATATTCTATACAACGGGATAAATCCTAATGAAAATGGTTACAGAGTTCATTGTCTATATCACCAGAGAGGCAAAGATTACATTTTAGTTGATTCAGAGGGTTTTGAAAAAACAGTTCCTGACACAGATCAGGCGGTGAGTCTGGTAAGGGAAGTAGTAAAAGGCGAGGACGCCATAATTCAGAGCCATATGTACCAGCCATTCGCAAACAAGTTCACAGATGCTGCAGAAAGGCATTACATGACAGAATTGAGAAGGGGAGGCAGAGACCCGCTGGTCTATTCTAATCAGTATCTATACGTTTGGGCAGCCCTGAAGGACCCGAGAAATAATAAAATAAAGGGCTTGGCCAAACTTCTCAACAAGGTTAACGAAAAAAAATTGGCGGAAAGGTATAAAAAACAAGCCATCGCGAGATATATAGAAAGATGGATGGATATGTCTGACAGGGTTGTCTACGTATCTAACCACGCAAGAAGGGTTTACTCCGACCTCTACCCGCAGTATGCAAACAAAAGTTTGGTTATTGGGCTTGGCACAGATTTTATAAATTATAGGGATGACTATGAAGTTGAAAAAAAGGCAAGGGAACTGAAGAGAAAATACGGTGACCGTGCAAATATCTTGTATGCCGGCAGAATTACAAAACCGAAAGGTGTTGGGGACTTGATAAAGGCTTTCAAAATACTGAACAGAAAGTATGATGGTTTTAGATTGGTTGTTGTAGGAACAGGGGACAATTCCATTGAGGTTGATAGAAAATCCTATAAACTTATCAGAAATGGATCAATAATATTCCCAGGGGAAATAGAAGACAGAAAAGAAATGGCTGCATGGTATAAAAACAGCTTCGTTGCCTTGATGCCTACCTATCATGAAACATTCAGCAGATTTGCAATAGAGGCTATGAGTATGGGAACGCCCGTGATCATAAGCAATGTTGACGGCCCCAAGGAATTATTTGTGGAGAGGGACATAGCGATAGGCGTGGAACCTGGAAATTACAGGGGTATCGCAAAGGCAATAGAGCACGTGCTCATTAACCCAAGAGAAACGTTAGAACGGTCAAAAAGGGCACTAACGGCGGTTAAAGAAAGGTTTAGCCAAGAAAGCCATGTGAAATCTTTCATGGCTCTGTATGACGAACTACTGTAAAAAACGGTATTGGCAATCAGCCTGCTGAATATGCATCATGAATTTTATCCCCGTTCGGAATATGTTTAGGGTCCAATCCCTCCTCATTAATTTGCCTTATCCATTCATCATAGGCAGCCTGGCATTTGTTTATGTCTGACCCGAAACAGCAAACACCGTTGTTAACGCCCGAAACGCATGAAAGACGGCTCTTGGCTTCTTCATCATAAAGCCCAAAGCCATGTGTTTCATGACCAATACATTCTTGGTTTTCTCTGCAACAGTCAACATCTGATTTGCATCCTCCCATGCCCAAAAGACACTTATTGCCATTTCCGTTTGTTTTCCGTCTATTTTCACAGAAATTCCTGCCCCCAGGTGCCGCCGGGTCTACTGCCTGGGTTCCGACAGTACCTTCTTCTGTACTGGTAGAACCAACATTCTCTGTTTCCCCCCTTTCACATGAATCCCTGAAGTTTATCAGCGTGTCTTTCGATTCCCACCTCTCGAAAACATAGGTTGCGTTCGCTGAAACCGTGAACGTCTTTGAAGGGGCGTCCCCTATATCCGGTGCCTTCATGTAGCAGAACACGGATTTGGGTTCATCATCTTCCAGTTCCCATGTTATTATCCATGAATCCCCTTCTGTCCGTTCCTTGTACGCATTTCTTTTTTCTGTGCACGTCATGGTCGGGTTTTTGTCTTTGAACGCTTTGGGGATTGCAAGCGTCACCTTCGCTTTTCCGAGTTTGCTGTGCCTGCCCTCGGCAGAGCTGAGATTGAATCCTATGAACATGGGGAGGTCCTCCCTTATCGGCTGGTCCATTGACCCTATCGAAAGTTTCGCTGGGGCGGTCGAAATTCTTGAAAGTTTCTGGCCCCTCTGGAGAAGACCGCTCCTTGTTCTTGAGTCCCATTCCTGCTGGGAAATTATCTCTATCTGAAGGTTTGAATAAACATCGTATTCATATTTGAGTCTTGTCTGGAAGGAGATGTACTTGTCTCTCAGGTTCGCACCGGCCGCTGTTGTTATCCCCAGTTTTTTCATGACTTCCTTCTGCCCCTCACAGCTCATGTTCGCAAGCAGGAAAATCGGCTTTATGTCCTGCTTTCTTATTTTACCCAGAAGAGGTTTGGGTGGCGTTTCGTATGCACCGGGATAAAGATACTTGTACCAGTTAACATAGTTAACCTTTTCGGGTTTTTCGTATTCCTTCAGTTCTATAACACCTGCCTCATCGCTTGTGCTGGTGTGGTCCTTGATTGTGAACTTGTCTGTGCTGCTCCATATCTCCACGAAAACATTTCTTGCATCAAAACTCCCCTTGTTCGAAAGCTCAAACCTTATGGAGAAAGGTTCACCTACGTATATATTGTCCACATCGAAGTTGTCTATTTCAAGACCGTACGCACCTGTCAGGCCTGTCGGGTTTTCAACGTACGTTCCCTCAGTTATCTGGCGGGCGAAGCCCATGGGGTTCGTAAGCATGAACAGCGTTTGCCCGAAGGTCTGGCTGAGCTGCGAGAAGATGTTACCTAACGGTTTCGTGAACTCGCTGACGGTGTTGTGAACAGTCGGCCACCACTGGCCGAACAACGCGATGCCAACATTCTGTGACCCGGGACCCAGACCAAACAAAACAGTTGTTACTATGAGGATGATGGCGCCCATGGCCGGGAGACTCTCAGGAGAGGAAAATATGCCTGCCAAAAATGCAACAACCCACACGTAAATGAATATGTAGCTCAATGTCCCTGTTAGTTCCCAGCCTGCCCATGCCCCCCCGCCTCCAAAGATGTTGAACCCCAAAACACCGCTCATCATCAGAACGAAAAGCATCCCTACCATAAATATGGGCTTCCATATCTGGGCTGCCATACTTCTCTCTATCTTCTCTGCCTCTCCTCCAACCCTTATGGGAGGGATCGCGAAGAAAAGGAACGCCATTATACCAAGCAGGGGAGAACCGAAAATCTGCCCGAATATAAACCAAGGGATCACGAGCACTCCCAGGAAACCGAACCTTATGAACGATTCTACCAGTTGGTCAGGTCTGTTTTCTTTATACGTTATATTCATTGCCGCATATCCACCAAGAGCAACTATCATCAAGAATATGTTGGCGAACGGGAGATTGGTCTGGCCTATCCCCAGCGCGAACAACACTATCGCAGTGCACTTGAAAACAGACCTTAAATATGCCGTCCCGAGATTCTCCCATTCCCCTGTCTTCTCTCCCTTCGCGTTCAGCTTCTGTTTTGCAGGCGGCATCAGCTGTTGGAGGGCCAAGGAAAAAAATGCAAAGAAAAACATGAGCGAGCCGAGAATAATCGATATGACCGCGCCAAGACCCAAAATAGTGACAAAAGGCAGCACACCCCTGACATGTTCGCTGTGTCTGCCAGTAATCCTGTTAATACCGCCTATCAGTCTCCCACGAAGGAACGTCTCCTCCTCGGGTCCGAATCCACCTCCCATGAAGTATTTGTCTCTAAGTTCACCGTTCTTTATGTTCCTTTCATCATAATATTTTGGTCTGACCCACCAGAACGGTCCGTATTTTTTCCTCAATTTGTCACGTTCAAAACCCATTTCCAATTTAACTTCCCTTTTTCTGTCCTCAAAACCTGTCAATTCTTCTGCTTCATCATAATAACTTTTCCTCGCCCACCAAGGAAAAGGTATTCTCCCTTTCCAGATCCTGCTTTTTTCCTTTCTCAATTTTTTGATTTGTTCGTGGAGGGCAGGATGTTTCAAAAATTGGGAGACATACGCTTTTTTCTCCTCAATGCCTAAAGAGTGCCAGTTTTTTATTCTAGTTATGTCTGGGTAACCAGCCGCACCCTTGAACGCTGCCTCTATTTCAGCAATCTTCTCTGCCTTTTCAGGAGGTTTTATCCCCTCAGTAACCATTTTCTTAGCGTATTTTTCAGCACCCTTTTTTATGTCTTCCAACGACCAGATGTGGTAATCTGGGTGATTTCTACAAACATATGCCTTGCTGTGGTCTTCATAAATATGTTCTTCGATGCTGCCGTTACACCCTTCTACCGGACACCTGTAATGAGTAGGATTTATTTTAATTACTTTCTTTTTTGCTAACGTTTCCCTTCTGACCATTTCTCTTTTTTCATACTCACTTTTAACCTTTGACCAAGTAACATCCATCAGCCTGTATAATTCTTTGGTTAGCTCGGGACCACGCTTTTCTAGAATTTCATCAAATATTTCACGATCTGTTTTATTTTCACTCTCGCCTAATTTTCTGATTTCTTCACGAAGTTTTTTGTAAACATCATCAAAAATAGCTTGCTTCTCTTTGTTCGGTATGTCTGGTGTGTATCTATCAAGTAGCTCTTCGTATATAAGCCATATTATATATCTCTTTGTTTTAGGTTCAAAGAAACCACTCTCAACTTCGATTTCTTTCTTTGAGCCACCCAGAAAATTAAGCCATTCTACCCAGTCTTTGAAAGCCAATCCAATCCCCTTCCGCCTTCTTTACATTAATTAATTGGCTGCGCAAGGTTAAAAAATAATAGAAATCAGCTATTCCAGTATTTCGTTTTCGTCAAACCAGAGTTTGATTTCGGATTTCGCCTCTTCGGGCGTTCCGGATGCGTGGACGAGATTTCGCACGCTCCTCCCCTCGCTGTTAGCGATATCCATGGAGTCCTCTCCGAGGTCTCCGCGTATCGTCCCCTTCTCCGCTTTCCTGGGGTCCGTATGGCCTGTCATTTCCCTTGCCTTCTGGACCGCATCGAACCCCTCAAACACCATCGCCACGATCGGTCCCTCGGTCATGTATTCTTCCAGGCCCTTATAAAAGGGCTTGTCAATGTGGGCAGCATAATGCTTTCGCAGAGTCTCGACCTCGGCATTTATCATCTTTATCGCGCGCACGCTGAGACCGCCCTTTTCAAAGCGGTTTATTATCTCCCCTATGAGACTCCTCTTCACACCATCAGGCTTGACTATTATGCACGTCCTTTCCATTTTATCACACGACTTTGCTCCCCATGAAATCTCTTATCGCTTTTTCAATTCTTTCCGCTACCTTGTCCCTCCCTCCCTCTACATTCACATCTACCAGTATTCCCTTGTTCCTGTAGTATTCAATCAATGGTTTTGACCGATGTTCATAAATTTCCAGTCTCTTTTCAACCGCTTCCTTGCTTTGGTCTTCCCTGTGGTAGAGTTCGCCTCCGCATTTGTCACAAATACCATCCTTCTTGGGAGGGATGTTTTTGACGTGATAAATTGCCCCGCACTTCCTGCATGTAAGCCTTCCTGTCATCCTTTCGATTATTACCCTGTGCGAGGCAAGCATGTTAACAACAAGGTTTATGCTCGTAACCCTTTCGAGTTCCTCGGCCTGCGTTAACGTTCGCGGAAAGCCATCAAGTATGAATCCTTTTTTGCAGTCATCCTGGCTTATCCTTTTCTTGAGTATATCTATCACAATCTCGTCCGGGACGAGTTCGCCTGCATCCATGTATGATTTAACTTCTTTCCCCAGGATGGTTCCTTTCTTGATTTCCTCCCTCATTATATCCCCGGTGGAAATCCTTGGGATGCCGTATTTTCTGGCCACTATGCCTGCATGCGTCCCCTTCCCTACCCCGGGCGGACCTATAAACACCATGTTCATACAAATCGCTTTCCTTTTAATCTATAATCTTATCGCAGATAAGATATATTTCTATCGGTTCAGCCCACAAAAGTAGGCCTTTTCGTCAGAAGTCTCGGGAGCGGGAGCGGGCTGTGAGGAAAGCCTTTTGTCCGTTCCTTAATCATTTTGACAAGGGAAGATTTTGAAAGTTCCTTGACTTTCCCTGTTTCCCTGAATCTAGTTGCCAGTTTCCCTCCTTTTAACTCCCTTTCCCCCACAACAACAGAAAAGGGAACCCATTCCATTTCCGCATCCCTGATCTTTTTCTCCACGCTTTCGTTTCGGTCATCCACGTCTACCCTTATATTTTCCTTTGCAATTTCCTCGGCGATTTTCTCTGTCTGTTTCAGGAATTTCTCGGAAACCGGTATGAATCTTACTTGCGTGGGCGAAAGCCAGAGCGGGAGGACAGGATTCTTTCCTTTCTCTGTTTCTTTATGCGCCTTTTCGAGCAGAGCGTACATCACGCGTTCTATAGCGCCTGAAGGTGAGAGGTGGAGAATTATCGGGTGTTTGTAGGTGTTGTCCTTGTCCATGTACGTTATTCCATATCTCTCTGCATTCTCCACGTCTATCTGGTCCGTTGTCAATGCTGCGGCCTTGTCCAAACAGTCGACAAAATTCAAATCATACTTGAAAACAAAGTAGAAGAATTGCCTGTCCCACATCTCTAGCAGGACGGGCTTGCCCATTTTCTTGACAACTGCCCTGAAGAAGTCTCTGTTCTTGTCGAAGAAGTCCCTGACCACGCGAAGACCCGGTTCGAGGTTTTCTTTCAGCGGAACTCCAATTCCCTCAAGAATCTCCTTTGAAAGGTCCAGTCTTTTCAAAAGTTCCTCCTTTGCCTGCTCGGTGTCCCTGCACAGGGCATGACAATCGGGCATGGTGAAGGAGCGAAGCCTTCTCAGGCCGGCAAGTTCACCGCGCTGCTCAACCCTGAACGAATATCTCGTCAGTTCATACAATCTTAGCGGTAGATTACGATAGGAAATGTTTGCATCTTTTGACATCAGGAACTGGCCGAAACAGGCTGAAAATCTGAGAAAAACCTTTTTGTTTGGGGTTTCGATCGTGTACTGCCTCGCAGGGAAGCGATTGAGATAATCCTTTAAAGCGGGATGTTCGTAATCGTACATGATGGGGGTTTCAACTTCCATTGCTCCGTAATCTATTGTTTTTCTTGTAACATACTGCTCCAGCAAACCCTTGATAAGTCTCCCCTTGGGCAGAAATCTGAAGTTTCCTGGATCGCTCCCCTCTTCATAATCAACAAGTTCGAGCTTCCTCATCAATGAGACGTGGGGAGGCTGCTTGTCTACCTTCCTGGATTTTGCCATTTCGTAGAGTGCGAACTTTTCCAGGTTTCTATGTTTCGAAAAATCGAAACCCCTAACTTCCCCCTTCTCTACCCTGAGCTTGTGAATCTTTCCTTTAGTATCCATCACGTACCATTCCGAGCGGAGGGTCTCCTCCTTCCTGACGGCCTCGGAAATTTCCCCCTCCTTTTCACTCCCGGGTGTAATCTCCCTCGAAAGTTCTGAGAGCGGGTGACCCTTCACGGATATCTGGAAACGTTTGTAGTAACCGAAAGGCGCCCGGTAAACATTCACTTTCATACCCTTCAGATGACGTTCGATTCCTTTCAGGATGTGGAGGGCGGTGGAAGGAGACGAAGGGTTCGTGGACAGGTGAACGTACGGATAAACAACGACATTCTTCGCTTTGACCTCTTTCATTACATTCGCTATTTCTTTCGAGGTTTTCTCTATTATTATCTTTTCCTTCCCCTCATCCGTTTTTTCAACTGCCGAAAAAACCACCAGAACGTCTTTAACATTGCTTACCTTCTTCTCAACTTCCTCTGCCTGCTTTATCGCCTTCTTTTTCGGCTCCCATTCTATAAAGTCCGAATGCAGTAACAGGATTTTCATACCACCACCCAATTATTTTATTTCGAGCTCCTGTCTTAAATATTCCCCTGTCTGGGGCACCATTCTCTCAGAAGCGGAATGAACCCCGGCAGGCAAATGAACAACTAAAAAGATGTAGTTGTCCCTGTCGTTGTAGTCAAGACGGAGTTCATAAGAGTTAATTGTCCTGAAAGGTTTAAATGTGTTTCGAACATGAGCAAGCCTGTATCATAATCACTTTTTTGTTTATATTCGCTTTCTGTATGGTATTCGCTCTCGATGTGGTAATCCGAAAGCGAGACTGTCTCCTCTTTCCTCCTTTTATATTTCCCCTCTGGGACTGGTTCTTCAATTCCCGCCCCCTTTTTTATTTCCACTTTGAATATCTCGTAGGCAGGAGGTATGTACGCAGGATTCGAATTGCTCGTGGAGAATCTCCATGCCTCTTCATGCGTGTTTATATTCACCTTGTATACATGGCAGTCCCAACTACCGAAAAAAATATAGTCCTTCCATAAAATAGCGGATGTTCCGATCAAACCCCCTGTTTTAAATCTCCATACTTCCCTGCCTGATCTAATATCAAGAACATAGAGATTCCCGTCCTCCGAGCCGAAGTAAACCTTTCCGTCGTGAATCAAGGGAAGCTTGTCTATCACTCCTTCCCCCTGCGTCTTGAACCTCCAGATTTCCCTCCCCGTTTCTGCATCTATCGCATAGAAAATCCCGTCCCTTGCCCCGTAATACAAAACCCCCTCGTACACAGCAGGGCATGTTGCATTACCATACTTCCCTGTCCTGAACCTCCATATTTCCTTACCCGTTGAAATGTCAACTGCATAAAGATTGTTATCAAATGAGCTTACGTATACCAGATTCTCATGAAAGGTGAACTGACCTGAATTCATCACTTCACCTCCTGTTTTAAATCTCCAGATTTCCTTCCCGGTTTTAGCATCAAGACAGTAGAAATTGTTGTCGTAAGAACCGATAAATAGTTTACCATCTTTAACAGAAGGACTGGAAATAACCTCATCCCCTGTCTTAAACCTCCATACAAGTTCGCCTCTATCGACTTTCAAACAGTAAACAAAACCATCCCTGCTTCCGAAGTAAACCTTTCCGTCATAAGCAAGTGTCCTCAAGTTTATACCACCACCCGTCTTAAACCTCCACACAAGCTTGCCCGTTTTTTTGTTTATACAATAAAAATACCCATCATGAGAACCAACGTAAAGATGGTCTCTGTGTATTGTTGGAGAGGAATCGAGGAAAACACCACCTGCCCTGAATCTCCATATTTCTTTCCCACTTTCACAATCAACACAGTAAACATGGTTATCCATGGCAGCGATATAAATTCTGTTGCTGTCTATTGCGGGTTGAGCGCAAACGCTTCCGCCAGAACCAACCTTCCATATCCTATCGAATTTCCTGACCTTCTTGACCTCGAAATCCTCCAGCTCTGTTTCGAAACCTGAAGTCTCGAAACCTTCAAACCCTAGATCCATGCTTAGAAATCCATAACAAGTTTTAAAAATTTTTAAGAAACAAGTAAACGCATTCTGGGAGCTTTTCGCTGTACCCGCCCTCAAGAACAGCGAACCTCGGGATTCCCAAACCACTTATAATCTTCGCTATCTTTCCGTAGGTTCTTATTTTTAGTTTGAGATTTGTGAGCGGGTCTCCCTCGTATGTGTCGAAGCCAGCGGAAACCGCAATCAAATCCGGACTGAATTTCGAGATCTTGTACAGACCCGTTTCCAGTTTATCAAGATATTCCTCCTCTTCTGTTCCTTCCTTCAGGGGATAATTATAGCAGTTCTTTTCCGAGTATTTTCCGGTTCCCGGGTAAATAAAACCGTACTGGTGAAGGGAAACGTAAATCACGCTGGAATTCCCCAGGAAGATATCCTGCGTTCCGTTTCCGTGGTGGCAGTCAATATCAAGAATTCCGACCTTCTTCACTTTCTTCAAAGCCTTCATAACAGCGACTGCGAGATTGTTGAAATAACAAAACCCTTCAAACTGGTTCCGCGAGGCGTGATGGCCAGGCGGCCGCATGAGGGAGAAGCTTCGTCCTTCTTTAAGGGCAATCTCCATAGCCTTCAAGGCACCACCAACAGAAAGCTTTGCGTAATGGTAAATGTTGGGGAGTGCAGGCGTTTCGAAGTTTACGAACTTCCCTTTCTTTATGGTATCCACCATGTCCTTGGAATGGACGAGAAGCAGGTCTTTTCTCGAGCATGGTTTCGGCCCGATGAACTCAAAATTTTTAAAATTCTTCAGGAATTCATGAGTCATCCGGACTCTTTCGCTGGATTCAGGATGCCCCCTTGCATCATACCCAAGACATTCCTCCGTGAAGACAACTTTCATGATAAGAATTCAGATTTCTGATTAAAAAATTACGCCAAGCTTTTTTTATATGGAAAACAAAAAAATGTTATAAGATGCTGGGGGTCTTCATGGCTGCGAAAAGAAAGGCGAAAAGGAAAACAAAGGCGAAGAAGAAAAGAAGGTGCTAGACAGGGCAATTCTGTCTCGGTAATTGCTCCTTACATGGAGCCTGCTCTGGTTTTTTAATACTTAATTTTAAAACTATAGCATGAATCTGAAAGATGTCTATGCCTATTACTCCAACGAGGAACTAGAGGATTTTATCGTAAAGTTCAGTAGGAACAGAGAGGTCACGGGCGTTTTCAGGAACGGGAACTTTTCTCAGAGGCCCAACGTTATCCTTTACCCGAATGACGTTCCTGCGATGGTGAAGACAGGTATGGTGGAATTTCACGCCTCGCTTGAACGTTGGAGCCAGCCAATGAACATCAAACCTGGAAACTACGACAAGCTGAGGACAGGGTGGGATCTGATCCTTGACATAGACTGCAAGCTGTTCGAGCACGGGAAAATAGCGAGCGAGGCTTTCATCTGGGGGCTGAAAAGGCATGGAATTTCGAATATTTCGGTTAAATTCACCGGCGGGACAGGATTTCACATAGGAGTTCCCTGGGAATCGTTCCCCGAGAAGGTTGACTACAAACTCACCGTTAAACAATATCCGGAGCTGGCGAGAAAAATAGCCTTTTACCTGAAAGAATTTGTAAGGGAAAGATTCGAGAAAAAGCTTTTAAAACAGTTCCCTGTGGAAGACCTCCCAAGACAGGTCAACAAGCCGTTAGGGAGGATACTCACGGATGAGGGAGTCAACCCCTATGAGGTGGTGGATGTTGATCCAATTCTGATATCGTCCCGTCATTTTTTCCGCATGCCCTATTCACTGAACAGAAAAACCTTCCTGGTTTCGCTCCCCATAAGACCCGAGAATCTCAGGGATTTCAAGAGAATGGATGCAAAGGCCGAGAAGGTCAGGGTAAGGGAAGGGTTTCTTGGAACGTACGAAGAGGATGAAGCTTCCACCCTTGTAATGGAGGCCTCGGACTGGTGGGCAAGGCAGAGCGCCGAGGAAAGGAAACAAATCGTGAACGAACAACTTGAAAAGTTACGGACGGCAGGCTACAGATGGATAAGCGAGGAGGACCTTCGAAAGTTCCGGATAATGGGGCCAAGGGAAAAATACAAAATTTTCGTTCCGGAGACGCTTTTCCCACCATGCATAAAGAATATTTCGAAAGGTCTTGCAGACGGTCGAAAACGTTCGCTCTTCACTCTTCTCAACTTCCTTCAGTCATCCAACTGGAAATGGGAAGATATTGAGAAATTCATCTACGAATGGAATGGGAAGAACAATCCACCTCTCCGTGAAAACTACCTTCGCTCCCAGTTGAGGTGGCACAGATCGAGAGGAAAGCAAATACTCCCTCCCAACTGTTCACATCCCGGATGGTACGAGGATTTCAGCGTCTGCAAACCCGATAGCATTTGTGGGGGAAAGGAAAAAACCATAAAGAATCCATTCAACTACGCCATGAAAATGATAAAGAGAAAGGGGCGTTTCAAACGTTCTAAAAAATAATTTTTGTAAAAACAAATTGTTAGAAGCCCTATAAATACGGGCTAAACCAAATAATTTAATTGGTTTTGGGGGAAATCTTTATAAATAGGTAAATGTTATTATTAATAAGTGATTAAATATTTGAAAACAAGATAGAGGTAGAAGATGAATATAAAATATTTGCCGTTCCTGGTTTACAAGGAGAATGGGAGGAAGAAGCCTATTTTTCTTATTGAATGGGAGATTTCGCCTGACAATCCCTTCTATGAAGATATTTATTCCACATCCAAATATAAGACTATATCCGGTTTGTTTGTAGCTGAACTGAAATACGAAAAGAAGGGCGGTGAGCCCCTAAGACTGGAAGATGTAAAATTTTGGAGGGAACTGAACGGGTGGCCCCCGGAAAATATGGAGTTCGACGAAGAAAAATATCATCAACATCTCATTTCTCTGCCTCACCTCACCCAGGTTCCGTTTGATGGAACATCTAACAAGGAATAGTTCTCCGAATACTCGAAGGTATTGGAATTTTTAATAGCTTGGCTTATCATAACCCAACGAAAAACCAGCAGTAAACAAACAGAAGAACGAGCGCGAATATCGTCGGTAGCAGACCGGCTCTGAACATCTCTTTTGTTTTTATTTTACCTACCCCATGGACGATCGCATTCGGAGCGGTCCCCGGCGGCATAAGGAACGTCATGCTCACTGCGAGAATGACAGGAACAACCAGCCCTTCCGGAAGTATGCCCAGGCCAGAGGATAAACCCACGAGAACAGGCGTTAGCATTGCGGCAGTTGCTGTATTCTGTATGAACTGGGTTATGCATATCGCGAGAAGAACGAAAGAAAACGCCACAAAGACAGGAGACGTGAGACCTGTAAGCCCGAGGAAGTTTGTGGCTATCCAGTGGGCAGCGCCCGTTACCTCAAGCGCTCGCCCCAGCGAAACCGCCCCGGCTATAAGGATTATGGTGCCCCAGTTAGTTACGCGTTCGAAATATCTCCAGTCGTAAACAAACACGAACATCATCATCCCACCTATCAGTCCAACAACTATTGCAGGCAGATGATGGACAGGAGAGGATATCCAGAGCAACAGGGTGAAAATTATTATTAGCGCCGTCCTCTTTTCCTCCCCTTTCAGCGGTCCGAGGTCCTTGACAAGATGCTTCTTTATCTTCTCATGCCCCGGCCTGAAGTATATCACGAGAGAAAGATACAGAAGGAATATCATAACGAGCGTGAAGGGGAGGGCGTGAACCATCCATTCATAGAAACCCCACCCAAGCGCTTCCGAGCCTATTATGTTGGGAGGGGTCCCAATAAGCAAACCAGCGCCCCCGACGTTGGCAGCGAAGGCAATGCCAAGAAGAAGGGCTTCATTGTTCATTCGTACTTTATGCATTATGTGAAGAGCGATGGGCACCATCAGCAAGGTTGTCGTGGTGTTCGATATTATCATGGAAAGGAAGGATGTTATCAGTATCAGGCCGATTAAAACTGTATTCTCCGAATGGGTGTTTCTCAGGATCTTGTATGCTATTCTCTTGTCCAGACCGGATTTCGTGAGTCCTGCAGCCAAGAAAAAACCGATTATTATAAGGAAGACAACAGTCGATCCGAGACCATAAATTGAATCAGCCAGGGAAACCGAGCCTGACATGGCTAGGAGAAACATTGCAAAAAACGCAGTCACGGGCAAGGGGAGGATTTCGGTTGCCCACAGGTAGATTGTTATCAAAAAAATAACTATCGCGGTGAAGGACTCGTAGGTCAGCCCGTCTGGCAAAGCACCGAACAGGGCTATGAGAAAATACAGGGCAATCAGGATTATTACAGGAAAGACCATGAAGGTTTTTTTCAAATGTGCACTCATATTTAATATATGCCTTTCCCCTTCTAAATACCTTACCAGCACAGGTCCCACCAGGGACACTTTCCTATAAGTTTTACGTTCTTTATACAGCAGTCCTTGCATGAATATTTTTCTGTCTTTGCACAAAGGACCAGTTTTACCTTTCTCTTCCCGCACCCATCACACGATATATTCCCCAACTTGATCACTGCTCTAAATTTCTATCTATTGGCAGAACTCGAATAAATAAGCAGCTTAAAAAAATATTTTTAAAAGTAGGAAAATCAAAACCTGAAAATCATTCCTTCTTTATTTTTTCAAGCCGAACAGAGCCACACCTAGGACAAACCTTTGCGGCCGGCTCCATTATGATGGGTTTTCCCTCCCACCCGCACTGCAAACAACGAAATTTTGCCATGGTTTTGTTTTGTCATTGAACCTTAAATTTATTTCATGTGCAGTTCAACGATGTCTCCGTCCTTCAAAACCTTCTCCCCACCAACTTTTTGCCCATCAAAACGGGCGGACGGCCCCCATAACCTGGCGTATTCAAGGTTCTTTCCGAAGTCTTTGTGTATCCTTTCCGCTATGTTTTTTATTCTTGATCCCTTCCTCACTATAAGTGGTTTTTCCGTATCGGGATCCTTCCCTATCTTCTTCATGTAAACCCTCATCAGGCCAAGTTTTTCCCAGATTGATTCCTTCAGAATTTCAATGTTCTTTCCATTGGTTGAAGAGATCATTATACAATCAGTTCTGCTCCTTATTTTTTTAATTTCCTCCTCACTGAGCAGGTCCATTTTGTTGAAGATCGTTAGGGAAGGAACGTAAACCCTGTTTTTGCAAAGAGAATCTATCAGCCTGTCAAGCGTTACGTCCTCTCTTATGAGAACGTCCGCATTGTGTATTCCCCTCTCCTTCATCACTATTTTCACCATCCTTTCATCCACGTGAGTGAGCCTTACAGCCGAGCTGACCCTTATGCCTCCCCTGTCCGTTTTCTTTATTATCACATCCGGGGGCTTTTCGTTGAGTCTGAATCCAGAGTCGTACAATTCCCTTTCTATAATCTTGATCTGACTGAACCTGTCTATCATCACGAGGATGAGGTCGGCGTTTCGGACAACCGAAAGTATTTCCTTTCCCCTCCCCTTTCCTGCTGAAGCCCCGGAAACTATTCCGGGCATGTCAAGTATCTGGATATGGGCGGAATTGTATTCCATAACACCCGGGACTACCTTAAGCGTGGTGAATTCAAAGTCCCCTGTTCTGGATTCGGCAGAGGTTATTTTATTCAGAAGCGTGGATTTCCCAACAGAAGGAAAACCAACTAGGAGTACGGTCGCATCCCCGGATTTCCGGATGGTATAAGAGAATCCTCCTTTCTCTGTCCTTTTTGCGGATTTTTCTTCCCTGAGCCTTGCCAGTTTTGCCTTGAGCCTCCCAATATGATACTGGGTCGCTTTGTTGTACTTTGTTCTGCGAATCTCTTCCTCTATGCCTCTGATTTCCTCTTCCCTTTTCATAACCCCTTTTTATTTAGGCGCAAATAAAAATATTATAATATGCCTGTAACAGTTACATCACCCATACTTTTTGATATTGGTTTCATAATAATATTCTCGGCCATATTAGCCTACCTGGCGAGATTCCTTAAACAGCCTGCCATACTTGCCTATGTGTTCGCAGGAATAATAATAGGACCGGCCGGTTTCGGTTTGATAACAAATTTTGAGGAGATAAAACTTTTATCAGAACTGGGTATAGTGTTTCTTCTGTTCTCGGTAGGCCTTGAGATAGACTTCAGAAAATTCAAGAACGTAGGTCTTGCCGCCATGGGCGGCGGGGCATTGCAAATGGTGCTTACATTTTTAATAGGCTATGCAATAGCTTTCGTTTTCGGCCTGAGTGGCATGATGGGCGTTTACATCGGGCTGTTGCTGGCACTCAGCAGTACGATGATATTGACCAAAATTCTGGTGGACAGGGACGAGATAAACACGCTTCACGGAAGGATAATGCTGGGCATACTCCTTCTGCAGGACGTTGTTGCGGTAGTCGCATTACCGCTACTCAGCAACATTGGAATATTCACGTCTCTTGGTTCGCTAGAATTCGTGTTTTACATCGTTCTGAAAGGAATAGGATTGTTCGCGCTGGCGATTGTATTGAACAGATTTCTCTTCCCCTTCGTTCTCGATTATGCAGCAAAAAGGCATGAAATCCTTTTCATAACAGCGGTGGCGAACTGCTTTTTCTTCATAGGGGCCTCCTACGTGCTCGGTTTCTCCATTGCCATAGGAGGTTTCATAGCCGGACTTTCCATGGCCAATTTTCCCTACAATATCGAAATAGCAGGAGAGATTCACGCATTGAGGGATTTCTTTTCCATAATATTCTTTTCAACCCTAGGTATGCAACTTAATTTCTGGGTTATACAGAACAGTTTTCCGCTCTTCATCACACTTTTCTTTGCAATAATATTGTTAAAGCCCCTGATACTGGCTCTCATATACCTCTTTATGGGATACGGAGGCAGGACATCGAACTCCATAGCCATAGGTCTCGGCCAGGGGAGCGAATTCATGTTCATAATAGCAGCCGAGATGTTCATTCTGGGGAATATCACGCAGGAATTTTATTCCCTTCTGCTGGGCTTGGTCGTTATCTCCATGATATCCACCCCCTACTTTATGAGTGGTAGAAATTTATTCTACAAAACTTTTTCGCGGTTAAGGATACAGAGGATAAGCCACCTGATACATCCGAAGAGCATTCATGAGATAGAGTATTTCCCGGGGAAGGAGATGGAAAATCACGTGATACTTTTCGGGGCGGACAGGATGGGAGGCAGAATCGTAAAGTACCTGAAAAACAAGGGCGAAAACTTCGTGGTTGTTGAGAGAAACCCAGAGATAGTGAAAAAACTTAGCGGTATGGGCATTTACTGTGTTTACGGAGATGCGGACAATGACGAGATACTGAAAAAGATTTTCCTTTACAAGGCAAAGCTCGTCATACTTACAATTCCTTTCGCTGACATATCTTCCTTTGTTATAAGAAAGGCAAAAAGGTTCAACAAGGACGTAAAAATATTCGCCCGTGCCCACTCGGAAATGGACGCCGAAAGGCTTTATATGGCAGGGGCCGACATAGTCATTGTTCCTGAGTTCGTTTCGGCTGAGAAGATCATAAAAAAGGTGGAGCATTCCCTGTATGAAAAAAAGCATGAAACTTCCTGAAGCCGGAAAAACGGTTTCTATGGACCAGCATTTCATGGAGAATGAGGGGATTCTTAGGAGAATGGTTTTCCTTGCTGATCTGAAGCCAGAGGACCGTGTTTTGGAAATTGGGCCCGGAGCAGGAAATCTCACGAGACACCTCTTGGGCGAGGGGATAGAGGTAACGGCAGTTGAGAAAGACGTATCCTTCGAAGATTCACTCAGAAAAGAGTTTGGTCATAAAAAAAATTTAAATTTAATTTTCGGAAATGCTCTGGGCGTTATTGAAAAAATAAAATTCAACAAAATTGTCTCCAACCTTCCCTATTCCATATGCGAACCCTTTGTAAACAAGCTCATGAAAATAGATTTTGATATTGCTGTAGTCAGCGTGCCTGAAAATTTCGCTTCCATACTGCTCGCAAAGCCCGGCGAAAGACAATTTTCCAAACTCTCAATAAGATCCCAGAGTTTTTTTGATGTGAAGGTGGGATTCAAAGTCCCCCGGAGCGCCTTCGTTCCTGAGCCCAAAACAGAATCCGTCGTTTTGGTCATCAGGCCGCTTTCCAAAAAATATTACAGGAAGCATCCGGGAAGATATGTTTTAAGAGAGATATTCCTTCAAAATAAAAAGAAGATAAAAAATGCCCTGCGGGAGGGTCTGATAAGCCTCAACAAACATATTTTAGAAAGGGAATTCACGAAAAATCTTGCCAGGGAAATGATAAAGAACATGGAAATCAACGGAGAAATTCTGGGAAAAGGGGCCGGGGAAATAAATCTTGCAGAAATGGAGGAGTTGCGGAAGGCCGTTACGTCTTTGGCATGTAAACTTCTTCGCCGGGCTGGATAATTATGCCATCTTTGGTTATCTTGTACGGGTGGAGTTTTTTGGAATGGTCCGAACCGCTCATCTTCCATATCTGGATCGCCCTCGTGAATGTGAATTCGTTTCTTTCATAATAAAGAACGATCACGCTGTCCGTAACGAATTCCTCCACGCCATACCGTGATATTCCAGCCGAACCAGGGACTATCTCCGACACCATTATGACCGTGCAGCCAAGCTTTCTCAAAACGTTTGATAAATTGAATATCATTCTTCTCAGGTCTGCCTTGTCCCTGACATGAAGGCCGAGGGCAGAAACAGAGTCTATCACAATCCTCTTCGCACCTATGCTCCTCACGTTCGATTCGAGTATATCAAAAACCTCTTCTATATGGTAGGGGTCGTACCTTATGAAATCAAATTTGTCTTGTTTTTCGAAAGGCTCGAAATCCCACCCGAACTGTTTGAAATTCCCTTTTATCATGTTCGGCAGGTCCTCGAACGACAAAAAAAGGCCATTCTCGTTAAATTTTGTAAGTCCCTGATAAACATACTGGCCGCACAGGGTGGTTTTCCCTGTCCCGCACGTTCCGGAAAGGAGAACAAGCTGGCCTCTTGGGATGCCCCCGTTCATTATCTCATCCAGTCCCGGTATACCGCTCTTGACCCTTTCCACGTTATCACAATTATTATTGAGATTATGATATTAAAATCGTTTGCTTTATATAAACGTTACTGCTGAACCCCGAAAAATCAGACCAGGCTCAGGATCACTATCCACAGAATTATTATGCCAACTGCGAAAAGTATGATTATCTGTTTGCCAGCATTGAAAAAGAATTTCCCCAGAAAATAGACAACAATGGATATTATAACAACGGAAGCTATGAACAGAGGGAATCCGCCTATTCTGGTCACAAAACCGAGCGACTGAACGAGTTCGAAAAACAATCTCAAAAGCTCTATCAGCGTGTTTATCCCGTTGGCTACGACCGTAACAATCATGCTCAGTATTATACCAAGCGGACTTTCCATGTTTTCTCTCTTTTACCTGAACCACGAGGCAAGGCTGTTTTGCTTGCCCTTTGGGATACTTTTTAACCTTTCAATCGTTTTATTTACCCTTTCCTCTGAAAAATCATGGTCAAGCATAAAGTCCCTAAGGTTTTCGAAGTCGGGCTTTTCTCTCTCGATTTTGCCTTCGCCTACGGGAGGATTTTTAAAGAAGTCAAATATTTCGTAAGGGGGTGTTTCGAAATTCCATTCCACATTCTTTAGCACGTTTTCGAGGGTCCGGTGTTCTTTCACCAGTTTCAGCGCGTTCTTTGGTCCTATGCCTTTAACCCCGCCGGGATTGTAGTCCGTTCCTATGAGCATTCCGATAATTATCAGTTGTTCCCTGCTGATTCCCAAACGGGAAAGCATATTGCCAAGTTCTATGACCTCCGGTTTTATCTCTATGTAGTCCTCTTTCCTTGGTATCTTCCTCCTTCCGGTTATGGTCAGATTTTTCACCATTCTTCCCGCCCCGAAGAGAAGGGAATCCCAGTCCTGCGAACCGCTCGCCCAGACCTTTCCAGAGTTGACCATGTGGGCCGCCTCCGCTTCTCCTTCGCTCTTTGCCTGCACAACCGGGATGCCCATATAACCGAGCATCGTTTTCGATTGTTCTATCATATCACCAGTAAGTCTGGATGTTGCCTGCGCATATCTTCTTATGGCCTCCACATCCCCCTTCTCCCTTGCCTCCTCTAACTTCTCCTCTGCCTGTTCCTTGATTTCCTGTCGTTTTTCAGATGTTTCCTTTTTGAACTTCGGTGGCTCTCCGTCAAAAACGAAAACGGGGTCTATTCCGTTTTCCAGCAGCTTGGTCGTTCTGTAAAACAGGCCTGAAAGATGCGAGGTCACGTGGCCCTTGGAATCTTTCAAAGGTTCGCCTGTGAAGCGGTCACGGATTATGGAAAGAAACTGGTAAAGTGTGTTGTATGCGTCTATCGCTATTGTCTTGCCCCTCAGGTATTCGATTTCGGTCTGCCTTCCGGAAACAAGACCTGATAAATTGACGCCCATAATAAAATTATGTTTTTTATTAATTAATCCTCTTGGCAAGCAAAGTCTTCATTCTCCTGAAATATTCTGCCTGCTCACGAATTTCGGATTCCACCTCTTCTGTCGTGTATTCCGGGATTTTCTTGAAAAATGTGTAAATTCTGGCAAAATACAGAGAATGCATGCTCATAACGACTTCACGCTTGTTTCTTGTTTTGTAATAGGAGTACATGAGGTCGTAGACAATTCTTGTCCACAGTTCCTTGTCAATGTTGATGTCTCTGTGGAAAAACATGGAATTCACCCTTTCGAACGTCTTTTCGCTCAGGTATTTTCTCAGCTTGTCTTTCTGGTAGTCATTCAAGGTGGTTTGCAGTATGTTCTCCGGGTTTGGCTTCAGCTTTCTCGGTTCAGGCAGTGTTTTTATCCCGAATACCTTCTCTTCCCTTCTCTTTGAATTCCTGACCCATTTGTCTCTGTGGTTAAGAACGCTGTCAAAGAGTGTGGTAACAACCTGCAGAAACATCTCGCTAAGGTTTGGTTCACTGCTCTTATGAATTTTGTGTCCCAGAGAGGCCTGGCATATCCTGAAGTTCCCGAAGATTGCATTCGTTGTCATGAATATGTCTATACCGTATTTTCCTGTTTCTTTCATCCATTTCTGTTTAAGCCAGTAATTGGCAAGTCTTGTGGAAAATGCAAAATCCCCTGCTATCGGCTGTCTTATATTCCTTCCGAGCAGTCCGTACACAACGGGATAGGTTATGTGGTTCGTAATCGTGCCGTCATACCTTTCCCTGACGTATGTGGGTGTTACGTAATCGTATCCCTTGAGAACAGGTCCAATCAGAAGTCTGACCCATTCAGGTTCGATACTCCGGAGGTCTGCATCAACAACCATTGTTGCTTCCGGTTTTATTTTTTTGACCAACCTGAACAATATTCTGAATACATTCCCCTTCCCAGACCTTTCGGATGACGTCTCAATGAATTTTTTCTCGGAGAAGGTTTCCGTGTTTAGAAAAACAGGTTTTGTTCTGTCCGTGGATTTTCCATCACAATCGACTATCAACGCCCTCTTATCAGAATAGTATTTCCTCAGGCCTTTATCAACCTGTTTGACAACGAAGCCTATGTTATCCGCTTCATTGTATGTCGGAATTCCCACTATTATATCATATTTTTTCATACGATCCGCTAGCATGTTGAATGCAAAACAGCGATCACCCGCTTCCCGTCGGCCACGAAACCATTGAACATTTCCGCAGCCTTCGGAGAAAGGTCTTTGAATATCTCGACCCCTTTGTCCTTCGCCACCTGTTCCACCTCTTCAGGGACATTCACAACGCCCGACATGCCTGTCCCTATCACGACGATTTCGGGGTCTCTTTCAAGCAGGCGAAGGAACTCATTGATATCGAATTCATGCGATTTCTCTCTGTACTCGACTTTGCCGTCCCACCAGACAACCATATCAGAATAATACGTCTTCTTGTCTATCGTAACTTCCCCGAACCTGACAGAATTGACCTCGACCATATTGTATATTGTATGGGAACAAATAAAAAATCAAATAGCCCGGCAAGGAAAAACGCGCGGAAAGACTTGACAAGCAAGTCAGAGCTCGAATTCAAATTCGAACCCGCGTTTCGAACCTTGGTCACGAGGTTCCCCCCTTTGGTCGTCGTGAGTTGATAAGAGCCGCGCTGGGGGCTCTTATGTCCAGAGCCTCGTATGCTAAGCCGCGCCTTTTTGCTTGGAAGGCGAACGAAACGGAGTGAAGTGAGACTCCTTTTCGATTAAGCCTTTTCCTGAAAAAGGCTTATTGGCCACTACACCACCGGGCTAAGCCGTGATATGCTCCTTTCTGTAATGTATCTTTATTAAATTTTGCTTTTAAATTTGATTTAAGGTACAAAACTTAAAATATCATAAATTTAATAACTTTTAGGTAACAAAAATCTTTATAAACCCAAAATTCAAATATTTATTAATAAATTAATGAATTGAGGTGGTCTTGGATGGATTTCGGATTCGAGAGTTTTGACTCCGGCTTCACGGATTTCGATGTAGACGTGGAAGACGTTCAGGTTAAGAAGAAGAGGAAGTACGATCGAATCTGGAAAGTCACGTTCGGGGGAAGCGTATGCAGCAGACCTGTTTTTCACAAAGGTATGATTATTTTTTCCTCTTTAGACCACCATGTTTACGCCTTGGACTTCACCACGCGAAAGGAAGTGTGGAGATTCAGGGGGAATGGCGTCTTCCTTGATTCTTCTCCGCAAATATACGACAACATTGTTTTAATAGGTTCCTTCGATGGTAACATGTACTGTTTGGATGCAAATACCGGAAAAGAGATATGGCACTACAAGACTGGAGGCGAGATAAATACGACAGCCTTCATAAGCAAAGGAAAGGCATATTTCGGGAGCAGGGACGGGTATGCGTACGCAGTTGACGTGGAAACAGGAGAACTTATCTGGAGGTATAACACAGGGGACGCCGTGACGTCTTCGCCCGTTGTGACAAACGGAAGGGTGATAATAGGCTCATTTAGTGGTTTTATCTACTCTTTGGACGCGGAAACAGGGAAGGAAATCTGGAGGTTCAAGGCAGGAGCAGAGATAGAGAACGATTACCCCTTCCTTGTTCACAAGGGAATCTTATATTTCGGTTCTTTCGACAACTATTTGTATGCTTTGGACATAGAAACAGGCAAAGAGATATGGAGGTTCAAAACCGGGAAGTATGGGAACTGTGGAATACCCACAATACATGATAACATTTTGTATTACGGCTCTAGGGACGGGATTTTATACGCACTGACGCTGGACGGAAAGGAATTATGGAGGTTCCACACAGGCAAGGAAATTATAGACAAAGGTCCGTTGGTGTACAACGATAAAATCTATTTGGGAGCAGGAGACGGGAACGTTTACTGCCTTTCCTTAGAGGGAAAAGAATTGTGGAGGTTCCATACCAACGGAGGCGTGTACACCTCAGTCGTTCTGATAGATGGTGTTTTGTGTTTCGGCAGCTGGGACTGTCATCTGTATCTTGTTGACCCGGAGACCGGTGAAGAGATATGGAGATTCCAGACATCCACAAACAAACAATCTTTCCTCCCTGAGCCATTCGAGTGCTTCGAAGTCGAGGTGAAGAAAGAAACTTCGGTGGAAGAGCCAATAACAGAGGAAAAATACAAATCCAAAAAGAAAGAGGAAACCGTTTCCCTTTCAGATTACCACATCGAGAGCGAATACTCGAGCGAAAGCGAGTACAAACAAAAATCCGATTACGACACGAGTTTTGTGATATTCGAGGAAATTCTTAACTTCGATCTGCAAAATATACAAACCCTTGAATTCCAGACAATGGTCTGACCTTCGCCTTTTTTTAAATATAAGCAAACAAAACTAAACTTTATTCGAGGGTTTGGCATGACGAAGGAAGATATCAGGAAGAGAAGGCTGAAAGATTTAGTGGAAGAACTCGATAATTTCAGGGGAAGGCATACCGAACTCGTTTCAGTTTACATACCTTCTGGATACAATTTGAACAAGGTAGTTGAGCAGATTGTAAATGAGAAATCAACTGCGCAAAACATAAAATCAAAGACCGTCAGGAAGAACGTTCTGTCTGCGCTCGAACGGATACTCCAGCATTTGAAGCTCTACAAGCAAACGCCCGAGAACGGTTTGGTGATATTTTCCGGTAATATATCAGAAAGGGAAGGAGTCGCAGACATCGAAATTTACGCCCTGGAACCTCCCGAGCCCCTGAAACAGAAATTGTACTGGTGTGACCAGAAATTTGTTCTCGACCCCCTGAAGGAGATGATAAGGGAGAGGGAAGTATACGGATTGATAGTTATTGACAAATCCGAGGCAGAGGTCGGTATTTTGCACGGGAAGAAAGTAAAGTCGCTCAAACATCTGGATTCCATAGTCCCTGGAAAGACAGATAAAGGAGGATGGTGTGTGCATGAGGATACGCTTCTTCAGTTGACCGATGGGAGAATAAGAAAGGTTAAGGACATTGGAGGTTCCGAATTCCTATGTTATGATTTCAAAAATCTAAGACATTCAAAAGCCAAACATAGTCATTTCTTCGAAAGGCAATCTGACAAAGCCTACGAAATCACAACAAAAGCGCCCTCAGCGAGCATAAAGGTTACACCGGAGCACAGGTTCTTCGTCCCTGGAAGTTCTGGTTTCGAGGAAAAACCGGCTGAGAATCTGGAAATTGGCGATTCCATACTTTTAACGAAAAAATTACAGATTGATGGAAAAAAAGAGAATCTTAGATTTGAAATCCCCTGTATCTTAAAGGTGAAAGAAAGCGGTAGAAGAATTCTTAGAGACAGGAGGAAAAGACTGGGAATTCTCCAAAGACAGATTGCTAGGAAAATGGGATTGACGCAGACAGCCATTTCAAAGTTTGAAACAGGAAAAATAGGTTTAAAGAAAAACAACATGGACAAGCTTCTGAAATTGTATAACTTCAGTCCCAAAAAATTTGAAAGATATCACATCGAAAAAATCCCTTCCCTGAAATTCCCTAAACAAATCAACTCTGATCTTGCGAATTTCCTAGGCTATATTCTAGGTGATGGAAACAGGGACAAAAACAGGATAGTTATATCAGAGCAAGAAGAGGATGTTGCTAGAAAATACAAAAATCTTACAGAAAAAATGTTTGGTGTTGGCGTTGGCTTCAGGTTCAGAACCAAAAAAAAATATTGGGAACTCAAAATATACAGCAAAGCTCTTCTGGAAATCCTTGACAACTTGTTCCCGGAGATTATGCGATCGAGAGAAAAAGACATACCAGATATGATTTGTTCCCTGCCAAACAGGGAGATGTCAAGTTTTTTAAGAGGATTCTTTGATGCAGAGGGATGGTTAAATGAAAGTTCAAGACAGGTTGCGATAACAACCAACAGAGAACATACCATGCGATCTATACAGCTTATCCTTTTGAGGTTCGGTATAATATCCTCTTTTAGAAAGATTGGAATGAAAGGCAGTTTTGCAAAGAAACCCAGATATTGCGTCAGAATAACCGATTACGAATCTTTACGGAAGTTTCGGAAAAGTATAGGATTTTCATCCAAGAAAAAATCATGCAAACTCAAAAGGATACTGAAAAGGTTGGATAAAACTACATATTGTGATCAGGTCCCCGTTAAGGGGAGCCATGTACTTTCCTTTGCACATGAGCTGGGTTTAACAACAGACGATTTTCCAAAGACACAGGATTTCTTTTTCGATAAGAAAAACATGAGTTACAGGATATTCAGACAAAATATTCTTCCTGTGTTCAGAAAAAGGGACCCGAAAGGCAAAATCACAAAATTTCTAGAAGACATCGCTAATTCCGGTATCGTTTCAGCAAGGATAGTCTCAAAAAAACCGATAGAGGCAGGGAAATTCTACGATATGGAAATACCTACTCACAGGAACTTCATTGCAAACGGAATAATAATCCATAATTCACAGGCGAGATACGCCCGCATACGTGAGGGTTTGCTGAATGATTTCATGAAGAAGGTCGGCGATATTGCCTCCCAGCAGTTCGGTGAGCTCAGGGATCTTAAGGGTGTGATAGTTGGAGGGCCTGGCCCTGTGAAAGACAAGTTTGTTGACGGGAAGTTCCTTAGATACGATATAAAGAATAAAATAATCTCTGTTGTGGATACTTCGTATACAGGGGAATACGGGTTGGAAGAGGCCGTTAACAGGTCTGAGGAGGCTTTGAAGGAAGCGTCCGTGATGAAGGAGAAACAATTGATGGCGAGGTTCTTTGATGAGCTGGGGAAGGATTCGGGTCTCGGTGTGTACGGACTCAAAGAAGTTGTGGAGAACCTGAAAAACGGGAATGTTGAGACTCTTCTGATATCCGAACATTTCGACTGGGTCAGGGCGAGGTTCAGATGCCCAAAATGCAACGGGAAGACAGAGGAAATTCTCACCAGAAAACAGCTGAAAGGAAGGAAATGCAAAAAATGCGGTGAGGTGTTGGAACTTTTGGCCGAGAAAGATGTCACGGACGATATAATAAAGATGGCAGAGGAGATGGGGACAGAAGTTGAAATGATATCGAGCGATACAAAGGAGGGCAACCAGTTAAAAGAAATGGGCGGCATAGGAGGAATTTTGAGATACAAAACCTAGATTTTCTTCTCATAAACTTTCAGAACAATAAAGGGAATCACAATTCCTATCAAACTCCCGGCCAAAATGTCAACAGGATAGTGAACCACAAGCATATACCTTGACAATGCGACAAGCAAAGGTATCACGAAAAGAAACAAAAATTTATTTTTTCTGAAAACCAGAAACATGGAAGTAAAAACAGAAAATATTATGGCCGAATGACCCGAGGGGAACGCGTTATCATCCGGGCAGTATGGATTACAATTTGATTGATTCTCCGCACACGGCGTGCAGGGTCTTTTTACTGGGATCGCATATTTCAAAGCAAAAGTTACGCCAGCGGTCAGCCAGAGGCTTGTTATAAAAATTATCAGAACCCTTTTTATAAGGACTTTTTTTCTAGGATGGACTCTCTTTCTAAGATAAAGATATAAAATAACCAAGACTCCCGTGAGTATCAACCAGATTTCAGGCGTTCCTATCAGCGTTACGAAATACCAGATTTCCATAGAGATAATTTTGGTTCAGAAGTTAAAAATGCTTGTTCGGGATTTCAAGTATTTTCCTTAAAACAACTTCATGTAAATTCACAGGGAGGTTTGAAAGGTCCAGTGTAGGAGGCACGTCGCAATATTCAAGGTTTTTCAGGCCTCTGACGAAATTCCCCAGTCCCTCCAGACGACCCACATATATTTTTCCGTTGTTTGTAACAGCCTGGAAATAGTTCTTCACATCCGGGTAAGGAGAAATTTTAATGGTTAAATTTTTATTATCATAATCCATATCATCACTGCTGGCTTTCGAAAGAAACGGATTTGACTTCTGCCGGTTCTTTCACGTCGGTCTTCCTGAAGGATTTTCTCAGAAGGATGAATCTTTTCTTCGGACCGGGAACAGAGCCCTCGACAAGAGCGTAGTTCTTTTTAACATATCCGTAGTTCACAAACCCGCCCTTTATCTTCAGGCCTTCATCTCCTATCTTTATCAGTCTTTTTCCATATTCGGTTCTTGTCTGAAAGCCAAGTTGCCCTGCCTGCGGGATTGCTCCTGGCAAAACCCTCCCGGGGGTTACAGGACCCATCGTTCCTATATGTCTTCTCTTGCCTTTGTTCTTCCTGCTCCTTATTTTCACACCAAACCTCTTAACAACACCTTGGAAACCTTTCCCTTTGGTTACGGATTTCACATCAATGTATTCACCCTCGGAAAAAACCTCGGACACGTCTATCTCCTTTCCCAGCTTCCCCTTTGCATAGTTCCATTTGCCTTCGATGTTTCCGGCAAGATCGATTTCGAATACTTCTGGTTTTTTCTTTCCCAGACCGGATTCTCTTGGCTGGGTATGAACAAGCAGGCGTATGTCGGTGATTTTGCCGAGCTTGCCTTCAAAATCGGAGACCTTCGATGTCCCTCCCTTCGGAATGTCAAGTTTACGCACCATGTCCTTTTTCAGTTCCTTTGCCCATATCATTCCTTCGGTCCTGAGACCATCATGGGATTCCCTGTAAAGCTTTATTCCGAAAACGAACAGCGGAGGGCATTCTATAACAGAAACCGGTCTTGAAATATCCTGTCCCTGTGTGACGCTTCCCTTTCCTGTGTCCGTGAGCACAATCTGTGTCATACCCGCCTTGTACCCTCCAAATTCTAAAGGTTTCACGTCACTTATTTTTCTGGAAACCCTCTCAAGGTCTTTCGAATGCTTTAGTCTTGGGTATATCCTTTTTGCCCGCTTCCTCGGCCAGTATGCCCTTGACCCTGCCTTGGGCTTATGCCCCTTGGCCATAACAAATCACCATGAATTTTAAACTCTTCTTCCTCCCCTTCCACCGGGTTTTCGGGTGGTGTCGTGCGGAATTGGGGTGGAATCCTCTATCCTTCCTATTCTCAGTCCTGTCCTTACCAGTGCACGTATGGCCGGCTGTGCCCCTGGGCCGGGTATCTTCTTCTTGTGACCCCCCTGTGCCCGGATCTTGAGATGTATGCCTGTGATTCCCTTGCTCTTTGCCTCTTCCGCGACCTTTCTCGCCGCTTTCATGGCAGGGAAAGGCGAGCCCTTGTCCTTGTCCCTGTTGGTTATCATGCCACCTGAACACCTTGCTATGGTTTCCGCTCCCGTGAGGTCTGTGATATGGATAATGGTGTTGTTAACGGAGGAATATATGTGGGCAATGCCCCATTTTTCGTCTTTCATAATATCAACCTTTCTTAACACCTTTTACATTTATAATCTTTTCTTCCCCGACAGGAACTATGTAGGAAGGGAATATTACCCTCTTTTCACCTAAACTAACATGACCGTGTGTTATCTTCTGTCTTGCATGTTTGAGTGTATCTGCAAACCCCTTTTTGAATACGATCGTCTGAAGCCTTCGGTTGAGAACGTCTTTTGCGTTGAGTGCAAGGACATTTTCCAGACCCTGACCTTTTTCAAGGAGGCCGAGCTTTACAAGCCTGTCCAGCAAAATCTTTGTTTTCTCCTCATCCTTGACAGCTATGAGGTTTCTTGCCCTTCTTCTGAATTTCCTGACCACAGCTTCAGCTGTCCATATTTCTCTCTTCCTTCTCAGTCCAAACTCCCTGATGATCTTCTTTTCCTCTTCTATTCTGCCGGAGTCCCAGGGTCTTCTCGGTTTTTTGTATCTCTTTCTCAGCTTCCTCATTCAACCACCACTACTTCTTACCTTCTTGTCTGCCCTGCTGCCTTGCCTTTCTGCTCACACCCACGACCTTTCCCTTTCTGAACGAACCGCGCGTTCGCTGTCCTCTGACAGGCAGGCCAGCGATATGCCTCACCCCCCTGTAGGATTTTACCTTTTTCATTTTGTCTATGTCCATCTTATGGGTGATCTCAAGGGTTGACGTGAGCAGGTGCCTGTCTTCTCCTGAATCAGGATCCCTTCTCCTGTTAAAGAACCATGTGGGAATGTTGTGATTGGAAGGGTTTGCTACCATGTGCTCGAGGGTCTTGAACTCACTTTCGGACAGATCGCCTATCTTTTTGTTCTCAAAACCAAAAACCTTTGCAATGGCATTCGAATAGGCGAAGGAAATGCCTTTAACCTGGCGGAGTGCGACAGCCACTTTTTTTGAACCATCTAGGTTGGTCTCTCCAAACCTTATAATACTCTTTACTGCCTTATTTGGTTCGCCCTTCTCCGGGTTTTCAGGGGGCTTCCCTTTCTGCTTTTCAGCTGGCTTTTCTGCGCGCTTTTCCGCAGCATCCCCCGTTGTCTTGCTCATAGCATTGGTCATAGTATAGGTATATAGGTTATATCTATTTAAATAATTATTTAAACCACCGATAACCGATAAAAAAAACAATAGTTATAAAAGTAACCAATCAAATTAATGTATTAAAGATATAATGGGGTGTCTGCCATGAAGAAGGTATTTGTTGGACTTGCAGTGGTGTTAACTTTGTTTTTCTCAATGTACTTTGCAGAGGCCGCTCTTGCCCCTGGCTTGAACATTGTTCTCTCATCCCAAAATCCCTATCCTGTTGAACCTGGGGGCACCGTAACAATAGAGGTCGAACTGCAGAACAACGGCCTTGGCCAAGCAACAGACATCGTTCTTAACATAGAACCCAAAGACCCGTTCACGCTGATTTCCGGGGAGAAGGAAACGCAGACATTCAACAGGATAGCGCCGTCAGACAGCGTTAAGGTTACGTACAAACTGTATGTAAGCAAATCCGCAATCTCGGGGGATTACGATGTTGATTTCAGGTACTACACAAAGGGCGATACAAGCGTAACCGTTACGCAGAGCGTTTCCGTGGACGTTCAGGGTTCCCCCAAACTTGTAATCGACTCAATAGAAACCGACCCGAAGGAAATAGAGCCCGGTGATAAAGTAAGGTTCGATGTGAACATCAAAAACATGGGGACCGGAGGAGTCCACTACATGGAGGCCACGTTCAACTCAAGTTCCGAATATATTGTTCCCGTTCTTTCCGGAGGATCTTATTACATGGGGGAACTGAATGCGGGCGAAAGCAAAAAGGCGTATTTTGATATAAGCATAGATAACGATGCGGAGTACGGCACGTATTCTGCGATGCTCACTTTCAACTACAAGGATGATACGAACACACCGCAGACAACCACCTTCAAAATAGGGATTCCGGTAAGGGGAAAACCTGTGATAGAGGTTCTGAGCGCCAAGGTTGAAGATTCTGATTTCAAGGTGGATATCGAGAACATAGGGACAGCGGATGCCAAGGCCCTGAAAATTGCCCTGATACAGAATGGGGAAATCAAGGATTCGGCCGTTGCCAACGAACTCAAGCCAACCAAGCACAAGACTCTGCGTTTCAGGGGGTTCAGTTTCGGACGTGCTGCCATCAACATCACGTACCTTGACGAGAAAAACGATGAATACGTGAAAGAGATACCGGTTTCCATAGAAAAGTCAATCTATGCGGAGGAACGCGCCGAGGGTGGAGTGTCGCCGACGGTTACCGCTATTCTCATAGTTGTAGTAGTTCTGGAATCATTCTATGTCTGGAGACTCAGGAAAAGGAAAAAGTAGTTTTCATCGTATCATTTCAGCTGCCAGTAGAGTGAATTTATGAAAAAAAACCTTATGTTTGATGTTCGCGACGTTTGGAAGATTTACTCTATGAAGGGCGTTGAAACCCAGGCACTTCGCGGGGTTAACCTGAAGATAAGAAAGGGCGAATACTCTGCAATAATCGGGCCCTCCGGATCAGGAAAATCCACGCTCATGCACATAATGGGCTGTCTGGATACCCCAAGCAGGGGGACAGTTTTTGTTGACGGAAAAAACGTCTCAAAGCTGAGCGACGATGAACTCGCAAAAATAAGAAGGGAGAAGATAGGCTTCGTTTTCCAGGCTTACAATCTAATACCCGGCCTGACCGCAGCCGAAAACGTTTCGCTTCCCATGCGCTTCGCCGGTCACGGAAGAAGCGAGGCGCAAAGAAAGGCAAAAGAACTCCTTCGAAAAGTTGGTCTGGGAAAGCGGTTTGAACACAAACCCAATGAGATGTCCGGAGGGGAACAGCAGCGGGTCGCGATAGCCCGTGCGCTCGCGAACGATCCGGAAGTCATACTTGCAGACGAGCCCACAGGGAATCTTGACACCAAATCGGGCAGGGAAATTTTTGAACTCCTTGAGGAACTACATAAGAAAACCAAAAAGACCATAATCATAGTAACGCATGACATAAATCTTGCCAAAAGGACACACAGGGAAATCAGGATAAGGGACGGAAAAATCATCGGCTAATATTTATGCTTGATCTCGCTTTGAAGGATTTGAAGGAACACAAGATTCGTACGGTGTTAACAGCTTTGGGCATAGTCATAGCAATAACCGCGATAGTTTCTCTGGGTTCCATATCGGCCGGGGTGAACGAACTGGTGACTTCTGCGACAGGTTCGATAGGCTCGGACACAATCCTCGTGATGAAGAAGTTCGATTTATCCGAGATGGGCGGACCTCCGATTGCCTACCAGATGGAGGACATAAAAAAGGAAGAGGTGGAGGAAGTACAATCGATTTCAGGCATCAAACGTTCTGTCCCCATAATAAGCAAACAGCTAAGGGGGTTCTTCGAGGTGGACGGGCTTGACATGGACGAACTCGACATCTTCGGGGCCCAGGATCTGGAATTCAAAGAAGGGACCTGGCCGGACAACGACGAGGAAGGAGCGGCGATAGGATATGTGGTGGCGGACACGATGGATGTTGGTGTCGGGGACTACATAACCCTTAACAAGAAGCAGGTAGAGATTATGGGCATATTCGAGGAGGGTTCAGGGGCATACGATCTTGTAGTCATAATGCCTTACGATTATGCGGATGAAATATACGAAACTGAAGGAGCAGCAACGCAGATAATGATAGAGCCAGAGGACGTTTCGCTCGTTCAGGAGATTAAAGATACCATAGAAGAGGAATTTGATGATCTCGACGCGATGACGATGGAGGATGCGCTTTCGATGTTTCAGGAAATGACAGCAACCATGAATGTCATGACCTTCGGCATAGGATTCGTGGCCTCAATCGTGGCGGCAATAGGCATAATAATAACCATGTACACGTCCGTTCTCGAGCGAAGAAGGCAGCTGGGAATAATGAAGGCGGTTGGAGCTTTGAGAAGGGTAATTTTAAAGCAAATACTTGAAGAAGGATTGCTGATATCTGTTGTCAGCAGCGTTATAGCAGTCGGCGTGTCTTTCTTTTTCGTGGACATGCTGAACAACGTTCTTCTCGGAGGCTCGAACCTCGCTGTCATAACGCCCGCCCTTGCCCTTGGGGCGGCTGCTTACGGGATACTGCTCGCAGTTGTATCAAGCCTTTATCCGGCCTGGGTTGCGGTTAAAACAGACCCCATAAAGGCAATAAGGGAAGGATAGCAAGGGAAAGCCGGAACAAACCCGGCGGATAGGGAAAGACGTGTCGGGCACGTCAAGAAAGGATTGCAGATGAGTATGTGAAAATTATGATGTGGGAAATGATACTGAGGGAGTTCGGAAGGCACAAGTTGCGGACGATTCTTACAATGTTAGGTGTAGTGATAGGGATACTCCTGGTGACGAGCGTTTCCTCGTTTTCAGAGGGTATAATTTACTACGTGAACGACCAGATATCAGTAACTTCCGGGCTGGTTACCGTGACAGAAAAGGGCACCCCTGGCTTTATGATACAATCCAGCGAGATAGACGAGGCCCTTGTGGAGGAAGTTGAAAGCGTATCGGGCGTGGAAAAGGTTGCCTCCATTCTATATGAAAACATCAATGGCGTCGGGACAGTCATAGGGATCTCTCCCGGAAGCGAGGATATAATAAGGGGAGTGAACATTGAAATAGAGGACGGAAGGGAGGCGGAAGAAGGGGCGAAGGAGATAGAAATAGGCAGCAAATATGCAGAAAATTACGATTATGCTGTCGGGGATACGATCTCCATGGATGGTGTGGAGTATGAAATCACCGGCGTGCTTGAGGAAACAGGAAGGGATAACATTGACAATTCCGTGGAGATGTGGCTAGACGATCTGCAGGAACTTGCGGGAAAGGAAGGCAAGATAACCTTGATGATGGTCCAGCCTTCAACACCCGAAGATGCCGATCACATAGAACAGGAGATAAACGACAACTTCGATGAGCTTCAGGCCAGAACGGACAAGAGCATCATGAACACCGTGAACAAAATGCTTTCACAGCTGAACCTGATGACATTTGCTTTGGGAAGCATTGCAGCCCTCATATCAGGGATAGTGATAATGAATGTCATGATAATCTCCGTTCGTGAGAGAAGAAGAAATATAGGGACTATGAAAGCCGTAGGAGCAACAAACAGGCAGGTTTTGGTTTCGATTCTCTTTGAATCCGTTGGTATAAGCGTTGCAGGAGCGATAGTTGGTGTAATACTCAGCTTTGCCGGAGCCGCCTATCTGAACGCAGTTCTTCTGAGCCCCATCGCCCTTGTAACGCCCAGGTTAATACTTCAGGGCGTCCTCTTTGCCGCCCTTATAGGAATGGTTTCAGGTATTCTTCCTGCACGGCAGGCGGCCAAATTGAGCCCTATAGAAGCGTTGAGGTACGAATAATGAAGAAGCCAGTGCTTGAAAGGGAAATTGGTTTATGGCAGGCCGCGCTCATGGGGGTGGGGATAATCCTTGGTGCCGGTATTTATGTTCTTATAGGGAAGGCAGCCGCCCTCGCCGGAAATGCCGTCTGGCTCTCCTTCCTTTTATCCGCCCTGGTCGCGATATTCACGGGATTGAGCTATGCTGAATTAAGTTCAATATTCCCAAAGGCGGGGGCAGAATACGTTTACACAAAACACGCATTTGGCAGAACAATAGCTTTTGTTATCGGATGGCTTCTTGTGGTTTCAGGCTTCGTTTTTTCAGCGACGGTCTCGCTTGGTTTCGCCGGTTACTTCCAGAATTTGTTTGGCGCACCCTATCTTCTGACAGCAGCAGTTTTGGTCATCCTGCTTTCCATAATAATTTTTTACGGTATAAAGGAGTCTGTGTGGTTTGCCGTTGTTTTCACACTCATAGAGACCTCAGGTCTGTTCATAATAATAGCTATGGGTCTGCCTTTTCTGGGGAGGGTGAATTATTTTGAATTCCCGAGTTTGGGAGGGGTCTTTCAGGCGGCTGCCCTCATATTCTTCGCATACATAGGGTTCGAACAGATAACAAGGCTTTCAGAGGAAACCAAAAATCCGGATGTGAACATTCCCAGAGCCCTGCTCCTGTCAATAGCGATAACCACGGTTATCTACATACTTGTGGCGCTTTCGGCCGTTTCCATACTTGACTGGCATTTGCTGGGGACGTCTTCTGCTCCACTGGCCGACGTCGCTTCCCAGGCCTTTGGTTCCAACGCCTTCTTTCTCCTCTCCATCCTTGCTCTTTTCGCCACAGCGAACACCGTTCTTCTCATGCTGTTGGCGACCTCGCGCATCATGTACGGGATCGGAAGATCATTCTCTCCTAAAAACATCTTTGCCAGAATTCATTCGAGACGCCATACACCATGGATTGCGACTTTGTTAACAATGGCCTTCTCGATAATCTTCCTCGGTTTCGGTGAAATAGAAATAGTCGCCAATATAACGGATTTCCTGATATTCTTCACCTTCATAATAATCAATCTTTCCGTAATCAGCACACGCTATAAGGGTTACGACAAACTTCGTGAGTTTAAAATCCCTCTGAACATAGGCAAATTCCCCGTTATCCCGCTTCTTGGAATCATATCCTGCCTTATGCTGATGGCGTACATGGACTTCGAAGTGGTGGCTTACGCTGTTCTGATAATTGTGGTTGGATTCGTCCTTTCTGTCACCCTTGGATTAAAGGGGATAAGGGCAAGGTTCGAGTGATTTTTGGCTAATTTTAAAAGAGCGGAGGGTGGGATTTTCGAAACTTTTCCGTAGACGCTTTTGAGGAAGCGTTAGCTCCCGGAAAGGGTCTGTCGAACCCACTTATGCCGGTATCCGCTCAATCATCGGCAAATGCCTATTAATACCGACTGCAGCCGGCCACCTAGCCGTTTGGTTTTGGAGGCAAACCAGAAATTCTGATAAGCTACCTCCGCGTTTCCTCCGCTATTTCAATTCTTTTAATTGTTGGATTAATAATATTTTTAAACTTGATAACATTGTCATTCCCGTATATAACAAGTTTATGCATATTTTCTGATTTATTTTTCCAAAATTTACTTTCTATTCCTAACATTTTAAGCATTTTCTGTACAAGCTTTAAAGAATTATAATTTTTCATATTGAAGTACAAATGATAAACATTTTTAGAAGCTTTCATTGGTTTTGTTCCATCACCTTCGTATAAACCCCTTATGAAAGATGCCATAACTTTTTCATCAGCGTTCATCACAGACTTCGGAACGGTCCATTTTAATGAACCTAAATCAGTATGTTTTAATATATCCCTAATAACGGACTTCTTTTTTAATTGTATTTTGAGACTGTAACTTGATCCTGTAATTCTCGGTGAGTATTTATATACTTCACCCATAAGATAACGAAAACGATTCAAAAGATCCAAATCCATGTTAGAAAAATGTATACCTTCTGTTAACTGTTCTCTTAATCTTTTCTTATTAGGATCTCTTGACCATCCCCAATATTTGGCAATATACTTATAATGAGTTCCTTCAGCACATAAAAGACCAAGAATTTCAGCTTTTTCAGGATTCAGTTGCTGGGATTTCTGCTGAATCATGATTATATTTTGGTGAAGCGTTCTTATTTTGTTTTAGCGAAGCGACCTGTACAGGAAAAACAAAAATATGAACGCTGAAAACCCTTAAAAATACAAATGATAGAAGATTAACTATGTTTGATTTACCAATATCACAAAATATAAATGATCTAATAATATTTGGAATGTTAATAATTTCTGGTTAAATATGGCTATTTTATTGGAGAACTGAGAAAAAGATCAATAAAGATGTTCTAAACTTCGAATTTGACATTTTACTCCTAAGTTTTACTCTTAGCCTGTTATTTTCGCTTGCAACGATTGGTTTGATGGGTTCATGTAAATTATTTTATGAAAAAACAGCACATATAATTTCTTCAGATATTCTATCATTTGACTTTCTTTTAATTCAGTATTTTATTATAATATTTTTAATAGCGGTATCAAATTTGTCCAAAAATTTTATGGATAGACTACCTAGCATCTTTTATGAAAAATACAAAGAAATTATAAGAGGACTAATAGTTGCAATTATCGTAGTTGGTTTTGCAGTTTTATATTTAAACTATTACATATTTGGCATTTCGTTAATAATAGTGATATTTCTTTTCCTTTACACATTCATTCCAATTATTTTGATAATCGAAATAACAAAAAGGTGTTTGAAAAACAAAAGTTTAGTCTAATTTTTGTTCAGTAAGCCCTCGCGAAATAAACGACCGTTCTCGCCCGTTTACCACAAACAACACACTTTCCTTCTTTTTTTGCCGTTTCGGTTTCTATGCACCTGATAGTTGCCCCTGTTTCATCTTTCACCCCTTCTTCGCACTTCTCGTTTCCGCACCAGTGCGCCCTTACCATTTTTCTGTTTTTTATTGCCCTTTCAAGCTCTTTGAAAGTTTTCACGCCCTTTATGCTTTGGTAAAGAAATTTCTTCGCCCTGCTGAACAAATTTTCCTGTACGAGTTCGAGGGTTTTTTCTGCCGTTTTGACCACATCTCTTTCCTTGACAGGCTTCTTTTCCCCTGTATCTCTTCTTACGAATATAACCTGTTTCTTTTCGATATCCCTGGGACCAATTTCCAGGCGTAGGGGAACGCCTTTCAGTTCCCACTCGTTAAATTTCCAGCCCGGTGAATACACATCCCTGTCATCCAGATAAACATCAAATGTGTTTTCAAGTTTTTTTCTCACCATGTTCGCCTTTTTTAAGACCTTCCCCTTTGTATTGTTGTCATAAATAGGAATGATAACAACCTGAACAGGGGCGACTTTCGGAGGAAGAACCAGACCCTTATCGTCTCCGTGAACCATTGCGACAGCTCCGATAGTTCTTGTTGTCAGGCCCCATGAAGTCTGCCATACGTGTTTTTCCTCACCATCCTTGTCCCTGAATTTTATGTCAAAAACCTTTGCAAAATGCTGTCCTAAATTGTGCGACGTTGCCATCTGCAGGCCCTTTCCGTCAGGCATCAAGGCCTCCAATGCTATTGTATACACTGCCCCGGGGAATGTTTCTCCTTTGGATTTCTTTCCCACGATGACAGGGATTGCAAGCTGTGTCTCTATTAGTTTTTTGTACTGCTCCGCCCGTAGTCTTGCTTCTTCTTCAGCTCCCTTCATGGTCGTATGCGCTGTATGACCTTCCTGCCAAAGGAACTCCCTCGTCCTTAGGAACAGGCGGGTGGCCTTCACCTCCCAGCGGACAATGTTGCACCACTGGTTTATCCTCAAAGGCAAATCCCTCCAAGAACGTATCCACTTGGAAAACGAATCATTTATTATGGTTTCTGATGTAGGCCGTAACGCATAACCCTCTTCATTTTCATCTTTTTTTTCTATCCAGGCAACTTCGGGAACGAATCCTTCGAAATGTTCTGCCTCTTTTTTCAGGAAGCTCTCGGGTATGAAGAGGGGGAAATACGCGTTTTCCACGCCTGTTTTCTTCAGTTCCCTGTCAAACCACTCACGTATTTTTTCCCAGACACCATAACCATAAGGCCTTATTATCATGCAACCGCTTATGGGGGCGTAATCCGCCAAGTCCGCCTTTTGAACGACCTGGTTGTACCACTCCGAAAAATTCTCAGATTTCCTGACTTTCAGTTCCTCGACTTCTTCCTTTTGACGCCCCTTTTTCATGGTTTCACTATACTTAATTCTATCTGTATGTTAAAATATATTTTAAATAACGAATTCAATTGTTAATAAAGGAGGTCTTTAAATGGAATTCAAGTTTTCTGTTCTGTTTGGGATAATACTGGCGATAATAGTACTTGCGGTTGCAAACGTGGTGTGGATGTTTTATGTCGCATATTTAGACCCAGCAGTTTTGGTGACGATAATCATTTTTACATTGATATTCACAAAACTTTACCTGGGGAAAGTCAGCGCCACGATGAAGGATATGATAGTGACGAGCATAATTTGGGTCATAATAGTAGGGATATTCGATGTGATAATGGTGCTCGCACTGGGGTTGAATTTCATGCAGTACTACTCAAATTACTTCATTTATGCGGGCTACGTCCTGATAATCATACTGGCAATAGTGGGTTACAAATTATTCACGAGAGGCGGTGGAGCGACACCAGAAGCAGTCTCTTCAGGTGCCCCGGCAGAAGCTGCAACACCAACGGCATAAATCCCTTTCTTTTTTATGCTCCTGTTTTTGATGGTAAAGCTTAAATATTCATACCTACAATTTATATATGCTTCACAGCAAGAGTTACGGCATTAATTAGCGTTCTCTTTCTGTGAAGTTGCATGACGGCTTTAACATTAGATAAAGTCGTCTGAGGATGTGAGCTTAATTTCCCGAAATATGATTAAGTTTGAAGTAGGAGATTGTGAGAACCGAGCGAGATAATAAGGAGCTAAAGTTTCCACCATGCCAAAGGGGCAACCAGTTGGCATTGAGGAAACGCCCGCCAGTTCTAATTCCGGCTGATCCTGCCGGAGGTCACCGCTATCCGGATCTGGCTAAGCCATGCAAGTTATGGGTTAAACCATAGCGAAAAGCTCAGTAACAGATTGACGACATTCACTTTTGAATCAGGTCGTCTTCTGCTGGAAACACGTAGTTAACCTGCCCTTAGGCCCTGCATAATCTCGGGAAAGTTCTATAAAGTTTTATACTATTAAATCAAAATAACCATATGGAAACTGAGATTATATATTTTGCAGGATTATTCGATGGTGAGGGTTCTTTAATTATCAGGTTCAAAAAAGATGAGAGATACAAGAGTGGTTATCAAGTAAGCCCATGGGTAAATATTACTCAGAGAAACAGAGAAGTTCTAGAAAAAATGATAAAAATATTCAAAATGGGGAAAATTTACTATCACAAAAGAGACAGATTATGGCACATGAATATCTATGGACTTGACAACCTGATAAATTTCACAAAACAGATCCTTCCCTATCTTATAATCAAAAAGGAAAAATGTCAAAATTTCCTTAAAAGTCTAGAAATTATGAAAGAGAGAAAACATTTGGATTCTGATGGTTTGAAAAATCTTATGACTTTATGGAACCCCGACACTGAGGCTAACGCAGGATAGGCGATAGGTGCTGGAATGCCCTTTCGTCCAACTAAGGATGGGACTGCGGCGGATTAGCTTGTTGCTAGGGTAAAAGCGAATGACGACCAGAGACATATGAAATCAAGTCGCCGATCGTTGCATTCCTGGCAAGGCGATAAAGGAATTGACGGCTCGGATTTATCAGACAAAGCCGTCATTCTGTCGTTTCCGTACGGGCCTTGAGAGAGGAAGCCCGGAGATGGATTCTGAGACAACAATCCAGGTCCTACGGGACGCAGCAGGCGCGAAACTTTCCCAATGCACGAAACCTTTTTCGGTAGCTAAAGCTTACGCAAAAGCTTTCATGGAAATGCATTTTTGGTCCACGGCTTTTGTGGAAGTGGAAACTCCCGGAAAAGACGTGAAAGTGTGAGGAAGAGATCTGGAGTGCTTTCTCTTAGGAGGGAGCTTTTCCTAAGTCTAAAAAGGGTTGACGTTCGCAAGGCGAATGTCTGTCTTTAGTGAGCTTAGGGAATAAGCAGTGGGTAAGAGTTTGATGGCTTATGTAAATTGATTCAGGCCATCTGACTACTAAACGGGTGCCAGCCGCCATGCTAATGGCAGCTTTATAAACCAGCAACCTATGATACAAATATGGATAAATTTCTCGAGAAAATATCAGAACATACAGGGATTTACATAAACACGAATCCTTTGCTTGTCAGGAGGCTATTAGATAAAATTTCTAACCGATTCAGGACATTTAAAGAGATGGCCAGTTATTTCCAGACAGATGAAAAAAATATCAGAAATTGGATAAAGAACGGCAAATTCCCATTGAAAACATTGGTGGATTTTAGGACGGATAAAGAAACTGAGTCAATAATTAATTTAATTACAAATAAAATAAAATTTCTGTCCGTCCAATCATCTCCACACAAGGTTAAGATACCAAAAATAACATCAGAAATCGCATATCTTGCAGGCTATATAAGTGGAGATGGTCATTTAAAAAATCCCTTAAAATCCAATAAATGGGAGATTACTATCGAGTCATGGAAGGAAAAGAAACACCTAAAGAGATGCAAAGAAATAGTAAATAGACATTTCGCAATAAGTCCTGTGATCTCTAAAAACAAGACAAGAAAGGGATGGAGGTTGTTTATAAATTCCAAAATAGTTTTCCTGTATTTCTCAGAAATTTTCCGGATTCCACACGGAAAGAAAAGCTCTACTATTAGGGTACCAGAAGTTATCAAAAGATCTTCACAAAAAATAAAAAGGGCTTATATCTCTGGATGGATAGATGCTGAGGGATTTTTAACAAAATCTCACGGAAGACCTCAGTTTGAATTTTTCATCAAAAATAACTCAGTTTCCGATTGGGTGAAAGAAAACATAGAGGAGATGGGAATAAAAGTCAACAAAAACAAAAAGGGAACATTGATAATCTATTCTAAAAATGTTCCTATATTCTTGTCATTTTTCAGTTCAAGGGTTTCTGGTTAAAGAAATGCCATTAGGACGGTAAGCGGTAATACCCGCGCTGCAAGTGGTGACCACGATTATTGGGCTTAAAGCGTTCGTAGCCGGTTTTACAAGTCCCTGGTGAAATCGATTAGCAAACTAATCGGCTTGCTGGGGATACTGTAAGACTTGGGACCGGGAGAGGTCAAGGGTACTCCTGGAGTAGGGGTAAAATCGCATTTCCGGATATGAAATGTATGCTGTAGCTTCCGGAAAAGCTGTGCATTCCTGTAATTCTAGGAGGACCACCTGTGGCGTGACCTTTCTTTTCGAGAGCTGACGCTTCTGTAAAGAAACGTCAACGAAAGAAATGAGAAGGAAAGGTCCCACAAAAGGCGCTTGACTAGAACGGATCCGACGGTGAGGGACGAAAGCTAGGGGAGCGACCCGGATTAGATAGAGCCTTTCTTTCCGACAGCTTTCGCTTGTTCAAAGAAATCCTCTGGGGAAAGAAAGTTCGTTCCTAAATACCCGGTTAGTCCTAGCCGTAAAAGGTTGACGACTTTATCCGATTTATCCAAGTTGTCGGTCTGCGGATACGATGCCCACTAGACATTGGGAATCTTACGTGGGTTTCCAGTGTCGTAGGGAAACCGTTAAGTGGGCCGCCTGGGGAGTACGGTCGCAAGGCTGAAACTTAAGGGAATTGGCGGGGGAGCACACAAGGGGTGGAGGCTGCGGTTCAATTCGACTCAACGCGGGGAACCTCACCAAGGGCGACAGCAGAATGAAGGTCAGGCTGAAGGTCTTACCAGACAAGCTGAGAAGTAGTGCATGGCCGTCGTCAGTTCGTGCTGTGAAGTGTCGACTTAAGTGTCGTAACGAACAAGACCCATACTCCATGTTGCTAACCAATTCAGTTGGTGCACTCATGGGGGACCGCTGGCGATAAGCCAGAGGAAGGTGTGGTCGACGGCAGGTCCGTAAACCGACTGCCAATGAGGTTAAAGTGCTGCTTAGTTAAACAAGCAGTCTGATCACTCTATTGGCAGTCAGGTCGGTAATGCCCTGAATCCCTTGGGTTACACGCGGCCTACAATGGATGGGACAATGGGATGCGATACCGAAAAGTTTGACATTCGCTTTCGAATGTCTTGCGCGGAAGGTAAAGCCAACCCCTAAACCCATTCTCAGTTCGGATCGAGGGCTGCAACTCGCCCTCGTGAAGCCGAAATCCCTAGTAGTCGCTGGTTAGCAAGAGCCTTTTTACAGGAGCCTGAGGGCTTCCGCAAAAACCCTCGGGAAAAATATGTAGAAAGACTCCTGAAGTCTAGCGGCGAATACGTTCCTGCTCCTTGCACACACTGCCCGTCAAGCCATCCGAGTGGAGTTTTGGCGAGGTTTGTCCTTCGGGATAGATCGAACCAAGACTTTGCAAGGAGGGCTAACTCCGATAATAACTTAAAGGATAAAAAGCCGATTATTATTGGGGGCCTAAAGTCGTAAAGTGGTGAGATGGGCAATTTGAGAAAGTCGCAAAACGACTTTTAATGACAGCTATTAGTGTGCGTTGAAATCGGGCTTAGCTCGAACGTTAGCTTTGGCGAAAAATATCATCTCACTGCTCGACAAACAAGGTAGCCGTACGGGAACGTGCGGCTGGATCACCTCCTTATATATATCTCGTTCGCTCGAATCAGTCTCCTACAAACCTCTTTACGGACGCTTACGCAAATCGCAAAGAGGTTTACCAGAAAGTAAAACGAATCGGGCCGATAGATCAGCGGTAACCCTTTGTCCAAAAAAGTTAACCAAAAACAGGGGCTTACGCTTCCCTGGTCGCTAAAGATCGCTGCCCTTGCAAGGCAGAGGCCGTGGGTTCGAAAAGCCTTTGGGTTTCGGACCAGAAGGCAGAAAATCCCACTCGGTCCATAACTAAAGAAAGGAACAGATCAATCTGCTTTAATGGGAATAAAGCTATTTAAATAATTAGTGATAATATAATAGTTGCTGATGTTTACGGATGGCGCATACTGCCTATGCGTCCATCGAAAATTGGCTATCCAAGGCTGTTCAGAGTCGTGCCATGCTTGGTGACAGCAGGCAAGGTGTGCAGTCAGGGTGGCGTACGCGAGTATGTCTCTTTCTCTGAACGAGTTCTTGGAGGATACGCATCTTGGGAATCATGTTGAACTGTTCGCAACGTGTTGTTTGATGTAGGTTATACCTACGTCTTTCAGAAAATATGATGCTCGTTAGCTCCTTTAACGGGCTGATTGGAAAGGGATGATGAGTGGTAGACGGTCACCAGAGGATGTCGAATGATGCATACTTCGTACGCGTCACTTGAAATCTAATGACGAGGTGAACACCAAACGAGTTCCTTAATGATAAGCATAGGCGAGTTGTCCTGACTAGTGGTTCGACATTCACTGGCGAATGTCTTTCCGGTCTAAAGGATCTGCTACGTTGTGTGGTGGATGGTTCGGCTCGAATACCGAGGAAAGCGATTGATGGCTTGAGCAGATTTAATCAGGCCGTCGCGCCCTTAAGGACGTGGCAAGCTGCGATATGCCCGGGGTACAGTCAGCGTGTAGGAAATATGGAATACACGCTGTTCCGCCCGAGAGGCGCAAGCATCCCTTGAACCCGGGATCTCCGAATGGGACTTCCTGACTTCGGTCGTTGACCTTCGGGTCAACGGGGACGCCCTGAATTGAAACATCTTAGTAGGGGCAGGAAAAGAAAGCAATAGCGATTCCCTTAGTAGAGGCGATTGAAAAGGGAAAAGGACAAACCGAACCCTTTGGTGAGAGCCAGGGGGGATGTGGGGTTCGGACTCGCGCTCAGCCTAACTTCCCAGTTCGAAGTGATCTGGAAAGATCCGCCATAGAGAGTGATAGCCTCGTAGAAGGAAGGAAGAAGGTTGATAGCGGGTATCCAGAGTACCAATGGTTGAATATCCATTGGGAATGCGGGAGCCAGTAACTCCTAATCCTAAATATAATTCGAGTCCGATAGCGCACTAGATCGATCGACTTGGGCGTAGCCTGAGTCTTTCGGAGTGAATACGGTGACGGAAAACTGAAAAGTATCCTTAACCGGAGATGAAAAGAGCCTGAAACCATACAACTATAGGTAGGCATTGCCTTCGTTCGCGGAGGTGGTGTCGCCCGTTTTGAAACACGCGGCAAGGAGTTTATCTTCGTGGCGAGGCTAACGTAAAAGATTCGACGTTTTGAACGTCAGTCTGCGTATGGAAGCCTAAGCGAAAGCGAGTCCTGCGCACTCTGGAGGCAGGCGGGTGTGAAAGCGCCTACAGTCACGGGGATAAGACCTGAAGCTGGACGATCTAGCCTTGGGCAGGGTGAAGTCCAGGGAAACCTGGATGGAAGCCCGTTAGAGTTGCTGAGATTCAAACACCTCAAGCCTTTCGAAAGCTATGGCTTGTGGTGGGACACATCGCTCTCGTGACCTGAGGCTAGGAGTGAAAAGGGATTGATGTTTCGGGAGAAACATCGGTTCGTCAATGCTAATCGAGTTCAGCGATAGCTGGTTCCTCTCGAAATGTGTCTAAGCACAGCCTGGCCCGAGGTAGACAGTAGGGTAAAGATACTGATTGGGTAACCAAGGGGAGAAAAGCCTATGGCTCTCAGTCTCCAGTTGCCCTATCAAACTCAGAAAACGTTTGATCGCTTGAAAGAATTAAGGTCATCTATTTGTTTTCAGGCGGTCCGTCTGCAATCTACTGTCACCGTAGAAGGCTGGAGTGGGGGTGCCGGGGTAAGCTCGGTATCCGAAAGGGAAAGAACCCAGACTGCGGTTAAGGTCCCTAAAAGTTTGACGCTCCCTGGCGAGCGTCGGGCGAGGAATTCAGGCTAAGTGAGGAAAAGTGTCTTCAACCATAGACAATAGGGAGGTTGGCTTAGAAGCAGCCACCCTTTAAAGAGTGCGTAAGTCAGGATGTCGTTAAATTTTAAGTTGTCCCACCTAAATAGTACTATGGAGCTCACCAAAGATTTGGCTTATTTACTAGGAGCACTCAGAGACGGATCAGTTCTTAGATACAGCGACAAGCAAGGAAAAATACACCATTATATAACATTCTATAGCAAAGACATCAAATGGTTAAAATTTCTATCAAAGCCATTGAAAAGGATTTTCAATGAAAAGCAAATATTTTGTAAACCTATAACTGGAACACCATATCTAAGAATATATTCCAAGAAGATAGCAACACAGATACAGCAAGAATTTCAGCATCCATTGACATCACAGATAACGTGGGAAACCCCCCAGATTTTAATGAAAACAAAAAATAAGGAATTCATTAAATGGTATATAGCGGGTTTTTGGGATGCAGAAGGTGGATTTGATATAAGAACACACCAGATAAGGTTTCACTTATCTTGGAATGGTTTAGAATGCCCACCTTTGAATGATATAAAAAAGCTTCTTGAGAAATTGGATATAAACACGGGGAACGTTGGTATGTATGAAAATAAAAATGGCAATTATCCACGGTTCGTTCTTAGATTATCAAAAAAGGATAATGAAAAATTCTTAAAGACCATCCCAATTGCAAATCCCTCCAAGAAAAAGAAAATCGGCATCTTGGCCGCAAAATAGCTCACCTATCTAGGTTGGAGGCCTTGAAGATGGATGGGACTAAGCCTGATACCGAGACCACAGATTCCGAAAGGAATAGCGTAGGGAGGTGTCCTGCTAGGGCAGAAGTTCCTTTGTGAGGAGGAATGGACCTTGCAGGAATAAGAATCTTGCCGATAGTAGCAGCACTAGTGGAGTGAGAATCTCCACCACCTTAAGGTTGTCGGACATTTTGCAAATCTCCGACTTCCGGGTAAAGGGCTAGGGTTCCTCAGCAACGATTATCAGCTGAGGGTTAACAGCAATAGAAGCTTTCAATGCTGCCAGAGTAAAAAATTCTATTGCTGGCCCATGTCGGTCCTAAGGCAAGTCCTAACAGTCTTTCTGCCTAAAGTTAAAAGACTGCTTGTTACAAAAGCAGAAATTCGCTGTACAGGCAGTCAGACTAGGAATGGAGCTTGTCGAAAGGGAAGCAGGTTAATATTCCTGCACCTTGAAAGTACTTGTGGCGACACAAGTCCGATTCCTGACGTTTCGGGATAAATCGACCACCTCGGTGGCTAAGTGGCAAAACCTGCGGAGTACCGTAATGGTGAGAAGCAGGCGAACCCAGAAATGGCGGGCGTATGCCCGTTCGGTTGACTCCTGGAACCGGTGAAAAGGGAATCGGAAAGGATCTTTCATGGCCGTACCGAGAACCATTACTGGTGTCCCTTGCTGAGAAACGTATGACGGCTTGGAAGTTTCTAAAGATGCAGACAAATCTGCATCAATTTAACTGCCGTCTGACGCTCAACGGTGAAGGTGTGTTAGGAGAAGTCGGGTTAAGGAATTCGGCAAATTTGCCCCGTATCTTTGGTATAGGTTGAATGGAGGTCTAACAGGACGCAGATGAAGCCTGCGTCAATCGAAAATTTCCATTCTTTCGCCAACAAGGGGTGCCTACTGCCCTAGCTAAGCTAGGTCCAGTAGGTCGCAGTGACAAGGGGGGTCCGACTGTTTAACAAAAACGTAGGGGGCTGCTAGTCAGAAAGCGATTGAAACAGACAAAGTCTGTTTCCGCCTGAATATGATTTGTATAGCTCCTGAGGCCTGCCCAGTGCCGGTGTGTTAAACTCGTGAATAACGAGCCAAGCCCCGGTAAACGGCGGCGGTAACTCTGACCGTCTTAAGGTAGCGTAAATGTCGTGCCCTCTCTTTAGCATTCAGCGGGCATATTCTCCCTTTCGGTCTTTCGACGCGAAAGTTAGATAAGCCCGCTTCCCCAACAATTAACCATGAAAATTAAAAATTTTCATAAAAATTCAAGTAAAATTTCTAAAAATTTATCTTATGTAGCAGGAATTCTGAGAGATGGTTCTTTACCAAAACCCTATAACAATCAGTATGAAATTCAAGTAAGCCAAGATAACATGGAGTGGTTAGAAAAGGCTAAAGAAATATTACAGAAACTCTTCCCAAAAAAGAAAATAAAAATCAGTAAATATGGCAAACAAACACCAAGAATAAAAATATATTCAAAAGAAATTTACCAAAATCTAGTGGAACTTTTTGAATATCCAGGAACGCAAAACAAATGGGAGATACCTTCGTTTATAAGAAACGGATCAAAGGAAATCAAGAAATGGTTCATTAAAGGTTTCTTTGATGCTGAAGGTGAAGTTCCACTCTCGAGACAAAACAGCAAATACAAGGTTTGGATAAGATTTCATCATTCTTGGGATGGAGATAAATGCACGGTACTTGAACAACTTAAGGAAATGCTAGAAAAAGAATTCAACATACAATGTGGCAATGTTTCTGGACCAAAGAAAGAGAAAAGATTTCCTAGTTTTGATTTAGCGATTTATGGTGAGAATGTTCACAAATTTTTTAAACAAATAGGAACTTTTCACCCAAAACATATTGAGAGATTGAATATGATGCTGGAGAGGACATGACAACGTAATCCCTTGCCGATTAATTGTCGGCCTGCATGAAAGGTTTAACGAGATCCCCGCTGTCTTAACCCGACACCTAGTGAAATTAATGTCCGGCGAATATTCCGGAGTCCTTCAGTGGGACGAGAAGACCCCATAGAGCTTTACTGCAGTCTGCTGTTGTGGTATGTTGACGGTTGCATAGCGTAGGTGGGAGCATCGCACCCAAGTCTTCGGGTTTGGGGAAGGCGGCAAGCGGATAGTTCGAAAGAACGTTCGCCCGCAAATGTAACACCACCCTACTGTTAACATATCGCTTACCTCTAGTCGATTGAAGTTCGCTAGCGAGCTCCTTTCGGGGGACGGGGACAGCAGCTGATGGGCAGTTTGGCTGGGGCGGTACGCCCTTGACAAGAGGGGGTTTCGCGGATGGCAAAAGGAGTTTGCCAAAGATGTAAATTGCAGTCCGCGTTATCCATTGTGATCAAGGGCGCCCTAAGGTTGCCTCATCGAGGTCAGAAATCTCGAATAGAGTGCAAGAGCAAAAGGCAGCCTGATAGGATTCTGAAAAGCAAAGGATCCTAACGCGAAAGCGTGGTCTAGCGATCCGCTGTGTCTCCATTAGCTGGGAGCCAGCTCTGACAGAAAAGTTACCTTGGGGATAATGGAGTCGTGACGCGCAAGAGTCCATACTTCTCTTCTCGTTTCCATACAGTCAGGATAGATATTACTCTATGGTAAACCTGATTGGCTGTTGAGCTAAATATTTCGAAGACTTAGACAAAGCCTAAGTCAATCGATTTATTAGCGATGACAAAACATCGGGAAGCGAAAGGTCAAATCGACCGCGTTCGTTGCTTCTCCGCCGTCGGCTCGGCTCTTCCTGGACGTGCAGCATAAGCCTTTCTTTTTAAAAAAGAAAGCCTTAAGGTAAAGAAAACCACAACCGTGGTTTCTTTTGAACCCAAGGGCCTTTTCTTTTCTAAAGAAAAGGGGCTTCTGTATGCGTCCAAGGGTGGGGGTGTTCACCCATCAAAGAGTCACGTTAGCTGGGTTAAGTACGGTGCGAGCCAGTACGGTCTATATCTACTGAAGGTGTTGGTTACCTGAGGGGAAAATGCAGTCAGTACGAAAGGAACACTGCGTTGTGGCCTCTGGTGTATCAGTCGTGCATGCGTCGCTGA